>Ga0189284_100033_pt1 | contig 270833 bp, 270 predicted proteins | sample N32C7minimetaG_FD_130314 | JGI IMG/M metagenome (GOLD analysis project Ga0189284, IMG submission 130314) | Marine microbial communities from the Costa Rica Dome - N32 C7 mini metaG | ecosystem: Environmental > Aquatic > Marine > Oceanic > Photic zone | place: Costa Rica: the Eastern Pacific...
ACAGGGCCGCCGATCACGAACTTGCCAGTCGGGTTGATGTGGAACTGGGTATCCTTGTGCAGCAACTCCGCCGGCAGGGCGTGCTTGACGATCAGTTCCATGACGGCTTCTTTCAGATCTGCCTGGGACACGTCTTCGTCGTGCTGGGTGGACAGAACAATGGCGTCGATGCCGGTGACCTTGCCGTTTTCATAGCGGCAGGTGACCTGGCTTTTCGCATCGGGGCGCAGCCATGGCAGCAAGCCGCTCTTGCGGGCTTCGGCCTGGCGTTGTACCAGACGGTGAGAGAAAGTGATCGGGGCCGGCATCAGCACGTCGGTTTCGTTGCTGGCGTAGCCAAACATCAGGCCCTGGTCGCCGGCGCCCTGGTCTTCCGGCTTCTGGCGGTCAACGCCCTGGGCAATGTCCACGGACTGCTTGCCGATGATGTTGATAATGCCGCAGGTGTCACCGTCGTAGCCCACGGTAGAGGAGGTGTAGCCGATGTCCTTGATCACGCCGCGCACCAGGTCTTCCAGATCCACCCAGGCGCTGGTCGTGATTTCCCCACCGACGATAGCGACCCCGGTCTTTACCATGGTTTCGCACGCAACCCGGGCATGGGGGTCGTCGACCAGAATGGCGTCGAGGACGGCATCGGAAATCTGGTCAGCCAATTTATCAGGGTGGCCTTCAGAGACCGATTCGGAGGTAAAGACGCTGTAGTCAGACATAGGGTTGCTCCTCTGTGAGCGTTGCAAATTCGGGCCGGCAATGGATTTTTGAGTGAGGCCGGCAGTTTTGATGTTGGTATCGTAAATCAGTTTTCAGAGTCTGCATATTTCTATATCAAAAAAAATTGATACAGTTTTTATTTCTGTCCTATGTGGACTCTGCGGTTTTCCAGAATTCTCTCACCTGCACCTGGAAGCCGTTTCTCAGCCCGATGAACAGCGACTCACCAGCAACCAGGCCTGCATCGGTGGCCCAACTGGTAAGCTCTTCCGGTTCAAAGCCCAGCCACAGATCGCCGCAGGCTTCCTTCGCCCAATCCTGGTCATGGCTGCACAGATCACTGACGAACAGGCAGCCTCCGGTGTTCATCAATGCCGAGGCATCGAGAAAAATGTCCGCGGGGCTGGGTACGTGGTGTAGGACCATGTTGGCCACCACCAGATCAAAATCGTCACCACGAGCCAAAAGGTTGTCGGTGACACCTTCAATCAGATCGACATTGTTCAGACGTTCTTCGATGCAGGTACGGGTGGCCTTGGCCAGCATGTCGCGGGAGTTATCCAGTGCCACCACGTGCATGCAGATCTTCGAGAGCACCGGCAGGAATGCACCTTCACCGGGACCGATTTCCAGGGCCGTTTTCCAGTCATGACGCTCGGAACGATTACGAATCAGGTTCGCCACCGGTTCGGCGTAGAGGTCAAACGCGGCAATGAGTTCCTGTTGCTCCCGGAATTTTTCGGCGTAACGGGAGAAGAAGGCCTGGGACTGGTCCGCGCGCTGATTGCGGATGGCTTCGATCTTTTCCTGCAGATGCTCAGGCAGCGGAATACGGTCCACGCTCTGGAAAACCTGGCGGATGGTCTGGTCCGTCAGCTTGTCGCTTTCGAGGTTCAGGGGGCGCCGGTAGAAAATGGCGTTGCCTTCCCGCTGGGGTTCCAGCAGTCCTGCCTTGTGCATCACCTTCAAATGATGACTCATGCCCGACTGGCGCATCTCGAAGAGCTGGCTCAGCTCCAGTACACCGAAGGTGTCCCGACGCAACACCCGCAGAATCTCCAGGCGCAACGGGTCACCGCTCGCTTTGAAGATCGGTGCCAGGGCGTCCACGGAGGACAGGTCAGTTGCAGGTGTGGTCATGGATGTCATGGGAAAGAAGTGTAGGCATGTCTTTCCGGGCAATCAACATCTATATCAAAATAAATTGATATAGATTTAGATCTGTTTGAAAAATCAGATAAAATTTCTGTGCAAAAATTCCGGCGTTGAAAACATCCGTAAAACTTCCATAAAAAGAGTGTCGCCGATTTGCCCCGGTGGTCACTAATCGGCGAAAATACGCGCCTTCTTTTTAACCGTTCACCTTTTGCCGACCAAAAACTGGAGAAACGTCAATGCCGTCTCGCACAGATCTCGCCAACGCCATTCGCGCGCTGAGCATGGATGCGGTTCAGAAAGCCAAATCCGGCCACCCGGGCGCGCCCATGGGTATGGCGGACATCGCCGAGGTCCTCTGGAACGATTTCCTTAGCCACAACCCGGCCAACCCCCAGTGGGCTAACCGTGACCGGTTTGTGCTGTCCAACGGCCATGGCTCCATGCTGCAGTATTCCCTGCTGCACCTGAGCGGCTATGACGTCTCCATCGACGACATCAAGAACTTCCGTCAACTGCACTCCAAAACCCCGGGCCACCCTGAGTACGGTTATACACCGGGCGTTGAAACCACCACGGGGCCGCTCGGGCAGGGCATTGCCAATGCGGTCGGCTTTGCGCTGGCGGAGAAAACCCTGGCGGAGCAGTTCAACCGCCCTGGCCACAATGTTGTTGATCACTACACCTACGCCTTCCTGGGCGATGGCTGCCTGATGGAAGGCATTTCCCACGAGGTGTCTTCCCTGGCTGGCACATTGGGCCTTGGCAAGCTGATCATGTTCTACGACGACAATGGCATCTCCATCGACGGTGAAGTGGACGGCTGGTTTACCGACGACACGCCCAGGCGTTTCGAAGCTTATGGCTGGCAGGTCATTCCCGAGGTTGATGGCCATAACCCGGAGGCCGTTCGCGCTGCGATTGAGGCCGGCCGGGCGAACACAACTCAGCCCACACTGATTTGCTGCAAGACCATCATTGGTTTTGGTTCCCCCAACAAGCAAGGCACCGAAGCCTGTCACGGCGCTGCGCTGGGTGAGGACGAAATTGCACTGACCCGCGAGAAGCTGGGTTGGAACCACGGTGCTTTCGAGATCCCGTCGGAAGTATACGGTGCCTGGGATGCCCGTGAAAAAGGCGCCGCCGCACAGACCGAGTGGGAGCAGGCATTTGCCGCCTACGAAAAGGCGGAACCGGAACTGGCCGCTGAGCTCAAGCGTCGTATGGCCGGAGAACTGCCGGCGGACTTCTCCGAGAAGGCCCAGGCGTATATTCAGGAGTGCCAGGACAAGGGCGAAACTGTTGCCAGCCGCAAGGCGTCCCAGAACACCCTGAACGCCTATGGCCCGATGCTGCCGGAACTGCTGGGTGGCTCTGCCGACCTGGCGGGCTCCAACCTCACCATCTGGAATGGCAGCAAGCCACTGACCAAAGAAGACGCCAGCGGTAACTACGTTTACTACGGTGTTCGCGAGTTCGGCATGGCTGCCATTATGAACGGCGTCGCCCTGCATGGCGGCTTCGTACCTTACGGCGCTACCTTCCTGATCTTTATGGAGTACTGCCGTAACGCCGTGCGCATGGCCGCGTTGATGAAACAGCGCTCCATCTATGTGTTCACCCACGACTCCATTGGTCTGGGCGAAGATGGTCCTACGCATCAGCCCATCGAGCAGTTGGCGAGCCTGCGCACCACGCCTAACATGAGCACCTGGCGCCCGGCAGATGCCGTTGAGTCAGCGGTCGCCTGGAAAGCTGCCCTGGAGCGTGTCGATGGCCCGACTGCGCTGGTCTTTTCCCGTCAGGGACTGCCGCACCAGCAGCGTGATGCCGAGCAACTGGCCAACATCGCCAAAGGTGGCTACATCCTGTCAGACAGCGAAGGCACGCCGGACCTGATCCTCATCGCCACTGGTGGTGAAGTGGGGCTGGCTCAGGACGCGGCCGAAGCGCTGCGCCAGAAGGGTAACAAGGTTCGCGTGGTGTCCATGCCATCCACCGACACCTTCGACGCCCAGAGCGCCGCGTATAAGCAGGAAGTGCTGCCGCTTGAAGTGACCAACCGGGTCGCCGTCGAGGCCGCTATTGAAGATTACTGGTACAAGTACGTTGGCCTGGACGGCCGCGTGGTGGGCATGAGCACCTTCGGTGAGTCTGCGCCTGCCGGTGAGCTGTTCAAGGAATTCGGCTTTACGGTAGACAACATTGTCGCTGTGGCCGGGGAGTTGCTGGAAGCCTGATGAGCACCGCTGCACCGTATCGCATCGCCATCAATGGATACGGCCGTATCGGCCAGTGCGTCTTGCGTGCACTCTACGAGAATCGTTTTCGCGATCACCTTCAGGTGGTCGCGATTAACGAGCTGGCGGACATCGATACCATTGCCCATCTCACCCGCTACGATTCCACCCATGGTCGATTCCAGGGTGAGATAAACGTTGAGGGCGATTCCCTGCTGGTAAACGGGGACCGTATTCGCGTCGTCCGTTGCGCCGAAGCATCGGAGCTGCCCTGGGACGAGCTGGGCATTGATCTGGTGCTGGAGTGCTCCGGTGCTTTCACCGACCGTGCGACGGCCGAGCAACACCTGAAGGCTGGTGCTGAACGCCTGCTGTTCTCACAACCGGCGGAATCCGATGTGGATCGCACCATTGTTTATGGCGTGAATCAGGACCAACTGGCCGAGTCTGATCGTATCGTGGCTGCTGCTTCCTGCACCACCAATTGCCTGGTGCCGGTTATCCAGGTACTTGATGAAGCATTGGGGGTGGAGCACGGCACGACAACCACTATTCATGCGGCCATGAATGACCAGCCGGTGATCGACGCCTACCACCATCAGGACCTGCGCCGAACCCGCAGCGCCCTGCACAATATTGTTCCGGTCGACACAGGCCTTGCGAAGGGCATTGAGCGCTTGCTGCCTCACATGGAAGGCAAGTTCAGCTCGGTGGCCATGCGGGTGCCCACCATGAACGTGTCGGCAATCGACATGGTGGTGAATGTCAGAGAAAACACCTCGGTGGAGGCGGTGAACAACTTACTAAAAAACGCCGCCCATGGCCCGCTGAAACACATTCTGGGCTACACCGATGAGCTTCTGGCCAGCTCCGATTTTAATCACGACGCCCACTCCGGCATCGTCGACGGAGGCCAGACGCGCGTAACCGGCGGCACCATGGTGAAGGTGCTGTGCTGGTTTGATAACGAGTGGGGGTTCGCAAATCGGATGCTGGACGTCAGCAAACACTGGCTCTCCAGCCACTGACACATTTTTTGATCAGGGGATGAACAACGATGACTATCAAGAGAATGACCGATCTGGATCTCGCCGGTAAGCGGGTACTGATTCGTGAAGACCTCAACGTACCGGTAAAAAATGGCGAAGTGTCCAGCGACGCTCGCATCCGTGCCTCGCTGCCGACGATTAAGGCGGCGAAGGACGCAGGCGCAAAGGTCATGCTGATGTCCCACCTCGGCCGCCCGGAAGAAGGCGTTTACGACGAAGCCTCTTCCATGAAACCGGTGGCAGACCACCTCAGCAAGGTACTGGGTCAGGACGTTCGCCTGATCACCGATTACCTCGAGGGCGTTGATGTAGCCGACGGCGAAGTCGTCCTTTTCGAAAACGTCCGCTTCAACAAGGGCGAGAAGAAAGACGACGAAGAGCTTTCCAAAAAGTACGCAGCCCTGTGCGATGTGTACGTGATGGACGCCTTCGGCACCGCCCACCGCGCCCAGGCCTCCACCCATGGTGTTGCCCGCTTCGCGCCCGAAGCCTGCGCCGGCCCGCTGCTGGCAGCAGAGCTCGAAGCCCTCGGCAAAGCCCTGGATAACCCGACCAAGCCCGTGGTTGCTATTGTCGGCGGCTCCAAAGTATCCACCAAACTGGACGTACTCAACGCCCTGGAAAAAGTCTGCGACTCCATCATCGTCGGTGGCGGCATCGCCAACACCTTCCTGGCGGCCGCTGGCCATCCGGTCGGCAAATCCCTGTGTGAACACGATCTGATCGACACGGCCCGCGAAATCGCCTCCCGCGTTGAAATACCGCTGCCTGTGGATGTTGTGGTTGCCAGCGAATTCGCCGAAACCGCGACCGCCACCACGAAGAACATCTCCGACGTCAGCGATGATGACATGATCCTCGACGTTGGCCCGGAAACCGCTGGCCAGTTCGCCGAGCTGCTAAAAAGCGCCAAAACCATCCTCTGGAACGGCCCGGTTGGTGTTTTTGAATTTGATCAGTTCAGCAACGGCACCCAGTCCCTGGCGAAAGCCATCGCCGAAAGCGACGCCTTCTCCCTGGCTGGCGGCGGTGATACCGTTGCTGCCGTTGACAAGTACGGTGTGAGTGACAAAATCTCGTACATTTCCACCGGTGGCGGTGCTTTCCTGGAATTTGTGGAAGGAAAGACGTTGCCAGCTGTCGCAGTTCTTGAAGAGCGCGGCGTATAGCACAGGCTTGAATCGCAAGGAGGGCAGAGACACTCTCCCGGGACCGTCAAAAACAGGGATGTTTTTGTCGAGCGTACACGGACGTATTTACAGCGTGTCCCGGGAGAGTGTCTCTGCCCTCCGAAGCAGACTCCAAACCAGAGAAGTCTGCCAAAGACATTGTTTAATAAACCAAGGAGACAACCCCAATGGCCCTGATTTCGATGCGGCAACTGCTGGACCACGCCGCCGAGCATGGTTACGGTGTGCCGGCGTACAACGTGAACAACCTTGAGCAGATGCGCGCGATCATGGAGGCGGCCGACAAGACCGACTCTCCGGTGATTGTTCAGGCCTCTGCCGGCGCCCGCAAATACGCCGGTGCCCCCTTCCTGCGTCACCTGATTCTGGCGGCCATTGAAGAGTTTCCCCATATTCCGGTGGTTATGCACCAGGATCACGGCACCAGCCCGTCCGTATGCCAGCGCTCCATTCAGCTAGGCTTCAGCTCCGTAATGATGGACGGCTCCCTGGGTGAAGACGGTAAGACTCCTACCGACTATGAGTACAACGTCGACGTCACCCGCCGCACTGTGGAAATGGCCCACGCTTGTGGCGTCTCTGTAGAAGGCGAACTGGGATGCCTGGGCTCCCTGGAAACCGGGCAGGCCGGCGAAGAAGACGGTATTGGCGCAGAGGGTACCCTGGACCACAGCCAGATGCTGACCGACCCGGAAGAAGCGGCGGATTTCGTCAAGAAAACCCACGTGGACGCCCTGGCCATCGCCATAGGCACCAGCCATGGTGCCTATAAGTTTACTCGTCCGCCCACTGGCGACATCCTGGCGATTGAACAGATCAAGGCCATCCACAAGCGCATTCCGGACACTCATCTGGTCATGCACGGCTCCAGCTCTGTTCCCCAGGAGTGGCTGAAGATCATCAACGAATACGGCGGCGAAATCCCGGAAACCTACGGTGTGCCGGTTGAGGAAATCGTTGAAGGCATCAAGCACGGTGTTCGCAAGGTCAACATCGACACCGACCTGCGCCTGGCCAGCACCGGCGCAACCCGTCGTTTCCTGGCCCAGAACCCGGCCGAATTCGACCCGCGTAAATTCCTGAAAGAAACCATGAAGGCGATGACGGAAGTCTGCGTCGCCCGCTACGAAGCCTTCGGCACAGCCGGCAACGCCAGCAAGATCAAACCGGTTAACCTTGAACGCATGTTTGAGCGGTATGCTTCTGGTGAGCTGGATCCCAAGGTTCGATAAGCCCTGGGGTTTGCCTCTGTCGCCCGCTGACATGGCGGGCGTGCAGCGGTGGCAGAGACTGTTCAGAAAACGCCCTTAAATACGTCCATCTAGGGCTTGGTAGCGCCATCCCCGGCGCTCCACATTTCTGAGCAGTCTCTCAGCGGCTATCGGTTCCAAAGATCCGATTGATGGTTCCATCCTGTTTCATGTCCTCCAGTGCCTCATCGAAGCGAGCAACCTCTTCCCCGATCGGTGACGACTTTGACAGACCAATGAAGAATGGAACCGCCTCGAACGGCCCCCGGTGGTGAGTGAGCTTTTTCCGCAGGTTCGGGCGGTCTTCAATGGCCGATTCACCGGCAACCCGATTGACAAAAAAGACGTCGATTCGCCCCAGAGCAAGCCTCAACAAATTGCTCAGGATGGTTGGGCCCGGGTCTACCTTCAGCCGGTATTCCTCAACTGCCTGGTCAAAGGCCTCTCCATAGTTGAATCCTTCCGTCAGCCCTATCCTCAAGCCTTGAAAGTCTTTGAATGTTCGGAAGTCTCGCTCAAAAGTACGGTCCTTCAAAGCCCAGACCACGTTGGCATCCTGGTGGATCGCCACGGTGAAATTCAGATATCGGGATCGATCCTTATTACGGGTCAACAACATCACGCCATCGTATTTGCCTTCTTTAGCCCATAAGAGGCAGCGTTTCCAGGGCAAAAGCCTGAGATGCAACGTCATGTCCAGGCGTTGTTCCAGTTCCTCGAACAGTTCAACGGCCATGCCGGCTTTGGGTGGCATGCTGATTTCGCCGACGGTGTAGGGGGCCCAAGGGTCTTCGCAAAATCGGTAGGTGGGCTGACGCTGATCGTTAGCGGCAGAATGGAAGCTGAGAGCCGCAAGCAATGGCATCAGTATGGATCTGACGAAACGCCGTAATGTATGGGTCATGATGCCATCTGTTTTCTATATATAGACCGATTTACCGCAAAATACGTTTTATCCTTTGGTGGAAAGTTTTTCAATCTCTGCGTAAATTTTCTCCGCTTCCTCCATCAACGTGCCATGGGTACGTAAGTCACCATTGCGCTGGGCATGCAGCGCCTTCTGAAGCTTGGCTTCGTATTCCTTCTGCAGTTTCTTCTTTGGATCGCCCTTCAGGAATCCCAGCATTTTTTCACCTGTTTTCATTGATGTGTCTGGGAGCTTACGCCAATTGGGCACGAAAGTTCACAAACGAGTCCCCGTCATACTAACGGTACTCGTCTGCCGGATTCTCAGTTTCAAAGAATTTCACCGGGCCGTTACAAAATCCGTACATGATTGCGTCACTCCGTGGTCCGGGTTTTGCTCTATAGTCAATCATAAGTCTGGACGGGCAGGCCGAGCCCTGCCGCCGGAATGTGTGATTCACACGTGTTGATGGAGCCCGTATGACCCCTCGTTTTCTGAAGGCGCTGGTAACAAGCCGCTTGCTGCGACCTGTTTTCCTGATTCTGATCATTGCCGGTGTGGTGCAGGTTGCCATGAGCCAGTGGCTGATATCCAATCAGGTGGACAGCCTGGTGGAGACCGCCGGTTCGGCGCTTGAGGCCAGCAGCCATGAAGTCAGTGGGTCGTTTGGTGACACGCGTGAAGACGTTCGAAATCGCCTGCAGCTCATGCAGCAGAGGACCACGGAAGAGTTGGCGGGTGAATTGACGCGCCAGCAGACGGCTCAGCAGGAGAGGGTGGCGAACAACGTTCGGTCGGCAGTGATGTCTGAAGCGCAGGGGCTGGCGGAGGTGCTGGCCGCGGTTGCCGCGCCGCTGATCTGGGATCGGGACGTGCCGCGGTTGACGGATCTCATTGAGTTGGCGGATGCCCGGGAGTCGGTTCTTTTTGCAGTCTATTACGATCAGTACGGGGAAAGGCTGACCCGTTATGTCGATCGCACCGATGATCGCGTACGCACCTTAATGGAGCAGGGGGAGGGCCGTGGTGCGGCAAATAAGGTCCTGGATGCGGCAAGCCGCGACCCCAACGTGGTGATTATCACCGCCGATATCAAACCTCAGGGCACAGCGATTGGTCAGCTGAAAATGGGGCTCTCACTGGAAGGGATCAACCGTGATCTCGCTGCTCTGGAAGAAGAGTTCAGTGAGACCATCACCGGCAGTATCGACGCGCTGCGCCAGACATTGGAGGCTGAGACCGGGGAGGTCAACCAGCGCCTGCAGCAACAGCTTGCCACCATGGGTGGAGACACGCAGGCACGTATTGATAGCACCGTGGGGGCACTGGATCGCGAGGCGGGCAGCCTTGCCTCCAATCTCTCATTCCTTGCCATCGGTTCTGTGGTTGTACTGATCGTTCTGGTGGCGGCCGTGCTCGGCGGCGGCCTTCTTCCCCGTGTGCTCCGGTTGAGTTCGGCTATCTGGCAGATAGCCGACGGTGAGGCCGATCTGACCCGACGGGTATCCCTCAAGGGCCGCGACGAACTGACGGAAATGGCACGGGGCATGAACCAGTTCATTGCGCGCATCCAGGAGTTGGTGTCAGAGGTAAAGTCGTCCGCCGAATCAGCCGCTGAGAGAGCCAGAGAACAAGGTCAGATCAGCCGCGATGCGGTATCGGCCGTTAATCGCCAGCAGCAGGAAGTGGCGGAGGTGTCGGAGACCATGTCGGCAATGTCGGGCAGCATTGCCGTAGTGGCTGACAGCGTCCAGGAAATAGCCGGTTCCGTCCAGAACGTAAACGCGGAGAGTGAGGCAACGGCATCGATTTCCCGTGATGTAAGAGGGCGTCTGGATCAGGTTGTTGCTAACGTGGAGCAGGCCGTCGCGGCGGTCAATGAACTGAACAGCCAGAGTACGGAAATTGATTCCGTGCTCTCGGTAATCGGAGCTATTGCTGAGCAGACCAACCTGTTGGCGCTTAACGCTGCCATTGAAGCGGCGAGGGCGGGCGAATCCGGGCGCGGCTTTGCGGTCGTGGCCGATGAAGTGCGTACCCTGGCAAGCCGCACCCAGGAATCCACCACGGAAATTCAGGGCATTATTGATCGCCTTCAGCGGGGCAGCCGCCAGGCCGTGACCGTGATTGATCAGGTTTCGGGGCAGGTGGCGGAATCGTCCGCCGAATTCCGTCGCGCCGACGAGCACTTCGACCAGATCAACCAAATGCTGGGTAGTTTGCAGAAACGCGCGCTTGAGACTTCGGCGGTTGCGGAAGAGCAGAGCAGGAACGCGGGGGAAGTCAGCGTCAACGTGACGGACATTGCCCGCCTGTCCGGTGAAACCGTTGACGCCATTGAACGCTCAGATCAGGCCAGCGGGCAGATCGGGGAACTACTGGACACCCTGCAGGGCAAGGCATCCCAGTTCCGGGTATAAGTGCGCTCGGCGGCTCTACTCACAGAGCCGCGCACGGGCACGTCGATATTCATCACCAATTCGCCCGACAAGATCGCTGACCGATACAACATCGGTGATCTGGCTGACGCCTTGGCCGGCGGACCAGACGGTTTTCCAGGCTTTGGCTTCGTCGTCCACGGGCTTGAGCTTGTCGCCGTAATTCAGCTCACCGGCCTGGTTCAGCTTATCCATGGGGTAGCCGGCGGCTTCCAGACTCTGACGCATAAAGTTGGCGGGAATCCCTGACACCGCCGGTGTGTGGATAATGTCGCCGGATACCGCCTCGATGATCATGTTCTGATAGGCTGCTTCCGCCCGCGATTCGGTGGTATTGATAAACCGTGTGCCCAGATAGCACAGGTCCGCGCCCATGGCTTGAGCCGCCAGGAGGTCTTCGCCGTTGGAAAGCCCGCCGGCGAGCAGGATCACGCCATCGAACACCTCGCGGATTTCGTGCACCAGCACGAATGGATTAATGGTGCCAGCGTGGCCGCCGGCACCGGCAGACACCGCGATAATGCCATCAACGCCTGCTTCGGCCGCTTTGCGGGCGTGTTTCTGGTTGGTGACATCGTGGAACACCAGGCCGCCGTAACTGTGCACCGCTTCAGTCACCTTGGTGGCGGCTCCCAGGGAGGTGATCACGATGGGCACCTGGTGTTTGACGCACAGGTCCAGATCGGCCTCCCAGCGTGGGTTCGTGCGATGTACGATGAGATTCACGGCATAAGGCGCGGCTGTCTGGCCCGGATGGGTTTCCCGGAAGTCCTTCAGGCCTTCGTTCATCTGAATCACCCATTCCTCGAAGCCTTCGCTGGTGCGCTGGTTCAGGGCCGGGAAGCTGCCAACGATGCCCTGCTTGCAGCAGGCCAGCGCCATCTCCGGTCCGGAGATCAGAAACATGGGTGCCGCCACCAGCGGGAGACTCAGCGATGTCTTCAGGGATTCAGGTAAGGCCATGAGAATTCCTTAATTTTTGTTGGAACTTATGTAATGTATAAAGATCTTAGCGTGCTCATTACCGCATGAAAACGTCCACGAATGAATAAACAATAAGGAGCTCTACCATGGGCGAGGCAAAAAGAAGAAAAGAGACCGGCGCACCGCCGCCCAACAGGAAGAAAGATCGTAAGTCGTTGTATATCGGCATCAGTGTCATCGTTCTTGTTTTTGTTGCGGTGGGCGTCTTTTTCCTGACCGCGAGCCCGGCCCCCACCTCGGATGAGTTGCCGGTTGCCGGCCCCAATGCCGACCCGTTTCCTGCCCAGCTGGATCGCTTCGGCGTCTCCGTTGGTGACGAAGACGCACCCGTGGTGGTGCGGGAGTTCGCAGACTACCAGTGCCCCGCCTGCGCGCGTTTTTCGGACGCCAGCCAGCAGTTGAAACAGGAATACGTGGAGTCCGGCAAGGTGCGGTTTGTGTACTTTGATCTGCCACTCCAGCAACACGACAACGCCATGCCTGCGGCCCAGGCAGCGCGCTGTGCCGGTGACCAGGACAGCTATTGGGTCATGCACGACAAGTTGTTCGACATGCAGACCGAATGGAGTGGTTCCAGCAGCCCGGTTGATACCTTTAGCCGCTACGCTGAGGACCTGGGGCTCGATGAGCGCCGTTTCAGCCGGTGCATGACGACAGATCTTCACGTCGAAGAAATCGAACAGAGCCGTCGAGTGGCCATGCAGCTTCGCGTTACCAGTACTCCAACCGTGTTGGTGGACAATATCCGCCTGACCCGCCCCGGATGGGGGCAGTTGTCGGCGGTGGTTGAGCGGGAGTTGGCCGGTTCCCAGCAATAATACGGCGACCGGTTCTCCCTGGAAAACTCCCGTACGGCGGGAGTTTTTTTAGTTGGGGTCGGGGAATTTCTCACAAAATGAATTATCATTCATGTGCCCTCAAAATCGACGGATAAACGCAAGAAGTTGAGGCTCTGGGGCAAGCCTTCATCAAGGAGCAAGTAGTGATGAATAAGATTGTTTTGGGTTCGGCCTTTGCCGTAATGGCTTCTTTTGCATCCGGTGCGGCTGCACAGGATTCCCTGGAAGGTGGCTATGTGGGCCTCAACTACGCCTTCGTAACCTACGAAGAAGATGGCATTTCTGAAGACTTTGACCTGGGCGCCCTGGTGGGCAAGGCCGGTGCGCAAATCAACCCGTACCTGGCAGCCGAGTTCCGTGCCGGTTTCGGCGCCAAAGACGACTCGACCAGTTTTAACGGTGTATCCCTGGATCTTGAACTGGATTACCTGGTGGGTGGCTACATGGTTCTGGGCCTTCCCAACGAAAGCCCCGTATACCCCTACGCCATTGTTGGCGTCACCAAGGGTGAACTGACGGCCTCCGCGAGCGGGTTTGGTAACTCTTTCAGTGACTCAGAGTCTGAGTCCGATATCTCCTACGGCGTGGGCGCCAACCTGAACATCAACAAGGATTTTCAGGTCAACGGCGAGTACATGCAGTACATCGATAAGGATGGCGCAGAAATTTCCGGCGTCTCCGTGGGTTTTGCTGTTCTGTTCTGAGCATAGCCTGATCACCCGGTGCCGCCTTTGGGGCGCCGGGCATTGTTAATGACGTCCCTGTAACCCCCCGTAATACTCTCCCTCGCCCGTATTCGTTAGAATGGCACCCTCACGCCCGTTGGCGATTATCAACCATGCTCCGGATTTACGGTCCGGCCCGCAGGAGAAACCAGACTCATGAGCCAGGATGTTGTTGTCTGCGCGCTTTATAAGTTCGCAGTTCTGAATGATTACAAAGCCCTTCGTCAGCCATTGCTGGACCTGATGTTGGAGAAAGAGGTGCACGGCACATTGCTGCTGGCTCGTGAGGGCATTAACGGCACCATAGCCGGCAGCCGTGAAGGTGTGGATGCCATTCGCGACTGGTTGGAGGCTGACCAGCGGTTCGAGGGCATCGACTACAAAGAATCGTTCGTCGACATCCAGCCCTTCAAGCGAACCAAAGTGAAGCTCAAGAAAGAGATCGTCACCATGGGAGTGGAGGGCATTGACCCGAAACGGATCGTGGGTACTTATGTGGATCCCAAAGAGTGGAATGATCTTATTTCAGATCCGGACGTATTGGTGGTAGACACACGCAACCAATATGAAGTGGAGATCGGCACCTTTGAGAATGCCAGAAACCCGGCCACAGATACGTTTCGTGAGTTTCCGGAGTATGTGAAAGAGAACCTGGACCCTTCGAAGCACAAGAAGGTCGCCATGTTCTGTACCGGCGGCATCCGTTGTGAGAAATCCACGGCGTTCCTGAAGGAGCAGGGGTTTGATGAGGTCTACCACCTGAAGGGCGGTATTCTCCGGTACCTCGAGGAAGTCCCGGAATCACAAAGCCTGTGGCAAGGGGAGTGCTTTGTATTTGATGACCGAGTAACGGTGAACCACAAGCTGGAACGGGGTGAGTTCGATCAGTGTCACGCCTGCCGCCGGCCGATCACCGAGGAAGACAAACAGCGCCCGGAGTATGAGCCGGGCGTGAGTTGCCACCGTTGCATCGATTCGTTGACGGCGGAGCAGAAAGCCCGTTTTGCCGAGCGTGAGCGGCAAATGCGGTTGGCAGAACGGCGCGGCGAAGCCCATGTAGGTGGCGCAGCGGCGCGCGTTGTAGCGGAGCGTAAAGCCCGGAAAAAGGCGGAGCGGGAACAGCAGGCCCGCAAGAGCGCCATGGGAGAGCGTTGCGCAAAATCCTGACAATAATCAAGGAGATTCCATGCAGTTCAGAGCAACCCTGGCGATCATTACTCTGACGGTATCGCCGACGATGGTCGTTGGCGCTGAGTTTGACAATTGGGAAGGTGAAGGGGAAGCGGGTGTGCTTGTCACGTCCGGCAACACCGAGGAGACCAATATCAACGGCCGTCTGGGCCTACTCCACGAAGTTTCAGAGTGGCGGAATACCGGTGATTTTCGTTCATATTATTCCGAAACCGATGACACCACAACGGCTGAAAAATACAGCGCTGAAGTGCAGTCTGATTACAAGTTCGAGGGCAGCCAATACCTGTTCGTACGCGGAGCGTATGAAGACGACCGTTTTTCCGGGTATGACTTCCAGTCCTCGTTGACCACCGGTTACGGTAACCGGGTCTGGCAACGTGGCAAGCGCTCTTTTCTTGATCTGTCTGTCGGTGGCGGTTATCGGTTTAACAGGCTCGAGGAACCGGAAGCAGACGGCAATCAAGAGGAGGAAGAAGCCATCGCGCGCTTGGCAGGAAAGTTCGACTACGCCCTCTCTGAGACTGCGTTGTTTCGTCAGAAGCTGAGTGCCGAAATCGGCTTGTCGGAGAACAACACCATCAGTGAGTCGGAAACATCCATACAGGCAACGGTTGTGGGTAACCTGTCAATGAAGGCTGCGTATCTGGTTCAGTATGTTTCAGATGAGCCTGAGGGCTCCGAAGACACCGATACTCAGGTGTCCGTGTCACTGCTCTACGGATTCTGACCAGGCGTTATACTCGATTCCTGAGCCCCAGCTCATCCGGGTAGGGGGTCAGGTATTTCTGGCTGCTGAGATAGTCCACCGGCTCCCGCCGCTGGGCCATCCGTAGCAACGTCATGGGCACCACCAAGGGCACCTCGCCCCGGTGGTAGGCGTCTATCTGCTCCATCAGTACCTGCCGGTCTTCGTCTGCCATGGCATCCCGCAGATAGCCCATCAGGTGCTGCATGGCGTTCACGTGGGAACCCCGGCTGACGCGCTGGGTCATCGCTTCCATGAACGACGAGATGTATCGGTCAGCAATGTCTTTCAACGGTTCTGATTTCAGGTCGCCGAGCATCGGCCCCAACTGCCGATAGATCTTCTCGGAATGAGCCAGTAGCTGGAACTTGTGGCGGGTATGGAACTCGATCAATGCACGGGCGGTGAGGTTGTCGCCGGCGACGTTCTGCATCCAGTCATCGTAGGCGAACACCCGCTCTATAAAGTTTTCCCTCAGCATGTCGTCGTTCAGGCGGCCCTCTTCTTCCACCGGCATCAGCGGGTAGTGATGAATCAGCGCGTCGGCAAACATTCCCCGACCGTCACGGCGCGTGACATTGCCGTCTTCGTTGTGCACCTTGATGCGCTCCATGCCGCAGCTCGGGGATTTGGCCATCAGGATGTAGCCCCGCAGATCTGCCAGAGTCGGCAGAACCTGGTCGATAAATCCCTGCATGGCATCCGTATGGTCCGCCGCGCCTTTGGTTTCGATCAGTTTCAGACCATCATGGTATTCCCGCAGGTGAATGGCGGGCCGGGGTACACCGAGGCCCGCTTCCAGCTCCGGGCAGATGGAACGAAACTCGAAATGGCGGGAAAGTACCTGGGTGCAGAAGCGGGAATGCTTGTGGCCGCCATCATGGCGAACTTCCTTGCCCAGCAGGCAGGTGCTGATACCAACGGGAATGCCTGTCACTGTCAGTCTCCGAATCGAAAAAGGTCCTTTAAAGTACGCTTTTCCAGTCTAGACCGATCATCTCCAATGTTGAAAGCGGCGTGATGAATCACTCAGCGGGAAGCTGATCGGGCCAGGGTCAGGGCATAGATTTCCCGCATATCACGGGCAAACTGCTCGACGGAATAGTCCGCCGCGAACGCCAGTGCGTGCTCGGCCAGTTCCTGGCGCAGGGTGTCGTCTTCCAGCAATTGTTGCACATGGTCACACCACTGGTCCTGCTTTTCCGGCGTCTTGAAGCCGTTGTAGCCGTGGCGCACCACGTCTTCAATGCCACTGGAACGCACCGCCACCACTGGTAACCCGGCGGCCATGGCTTCCAGGATCACCATGCCCTGGGTTTCGGATTTGGAGGCGAACAGGAAGGCATCGCCCAGGTGATACCAGGTGGCCATATCGTCCGGCGGGATGGAACCGACGAGTGTAAAGCAATCCTGAAGTCCCAGTTCATCAATGCGCTGCTGCAGTCGTTCGTGCTGGTGCCCTTCACCAATCATCAGAAACCGGAAAGGGCGGTCTGTCCGCCGGCGAAGCTCATCAATGGCGTCGATCATGAAATCAATGTTCTTCTCGTTGGACAGCCGCGAGACGCTGACAAACACGGTCTCATTGCCGATGCCCAGGGAATCCCGCAGTTTGCGAACGTCGCTGTCGTCCACTTCCTGGAACTTCTGGTACTCAATGCCCGTAGGCTGAACGAATGTGGGGCTTTTCACACCGATCATCCGCAGGTATTCCTCGGTGGAGTAGGTGGGCACAATCACGCCATCGCATTTGTTGGCGAAACGTTTGATCAGCTCGTGGGAAATCAGGTTGCGGAACAGATTGCCCGGCAGAGGCACGAAGTGGGCATAGTGCTCCAGTCGGGTGTGGTAGGTGTACACCGCCGGTACTTTCAGGCGCCGGGCCACGAACAGCCCCAGCGAGCCCAGGCAGATGGGGTGGTGAAGGTGGATGATGTCGGGTTTGAACGCTCTGACCTGTCGGCGGATTCTTGCCAGGAAGATGTTGGCAAGGCGGAACTCCCGTTTCTCCCCCATAGCCAGCAGGGAGGGCACCCGCACCACATTGGTCTCCTCGCGTGGCTGGTCGCGATAGCGGGGGCAAACGATGAGGATGATGTCCCCCAGGGTTTCCAGACCTTTGCGCAGGCGTGCGATGGAGATGGGCACGCCGCCAATGAACGGCAGGTAGTTGTTGGTGAACATGGCCACCCGCAAGGGTTTCGACAGCCAGGGCTGGGGGTCCAGATCGTAGTCCGGATAGTAGTCTTTCGCCACGAAAATAGCGGTGTAAAGCTTGGTGCTGATCAGTACGAACACTGCCACCAGCAGAATGAAGTTTACATAGCCCACATAAAACAGCGAGTAGATGAAGAACCACAGGGATTCCAGGGTACTCAATACAGGGTGTTGTCTCGCTTCCAGACGCACCATCGAATGGCTGATTTCGCCGTCGTCGTTCACATCAACGCGCACATAGTGGTAGAAACTGGTGTCGTTGTTCAGCACCAGCCCGCCCGCTCCGCCGGTGGTGATGAAGCGTGTATTACCCTCGACCTGATCCGCATACAGCGACAGGTTCGCTGAAAACACTATATCCACATTGTGCCGGTCGATGGCGTCCATCAGGGCGGAGCGGAACTCAGGGGGGTGCAGGAAATCATTATCCTGCTCGAAAGGGGCTTCCTGATCCGGGTGGAGCAGTGGGTGACCGATGAAGAGAAAGCGCAGCCGGTTGGGCTCCTGGCTTAACAGATCATTCAGCCAGCGGATCTGCCATTGCCAGGGCGTCTTGCCGGTGCTGTCGAGGAAGATCAGGCGGGCGCCGCCGGCCTTGATGCTGAAGAAGTGAGGGCCGAAGTAATCGTAAAACCGGTAACTGCCAAAGTTCTCGTACTCGTTCTCACCAAAGGTCAGCAGGTAGGGAATATCCAGATGGGAGAGTGTGCCCTGGATGGCCCGGTACTTGTCTTCGCCGCCGCCACTCACCGCGTTACCGGCGGACACCACAAAATCCACGCCGGACTGGTTGAGGGCCGGTATCATGCGTTCTTCGAAAACGCCCACGGAATTATTGATGTTGCCCACAACCGCAAAACTGAAACCGCCATCATCGGAGAGCGTATCTTGGATCTGTGCGACCTGCTCTGTGTGCTCGGCCTCGAACTCCGGCGCGAACAGGTTGAGGTAGGCCTTGTACCCGATCAGCAGCACAACAATCGTCAGGCTGATGTAGAACGGCACTTTTAACGGGTGGCGGCGTTTCATGTGGTTTGCTTCCTGTTTTTCACCAGTTCCCGCTGCAGTATCACCAAGCCTGCCAGCATGCCGAGGTAGATGGTGATGAATCTCCAGCTAATGGTCACCAGTACCAGGTGATTGGCCGTGAGTATGTCCCGGAAGAAACTGCCGAACACGCCTTCCGAAATGCCAGAGGCACCGGGTGTGGGTGAAAAATACATCACAAAGGTGGTTACCACCATCAAACCGGTACTCACCAGGTAGTCTACCTCGTAATCCAGTACCGAGATCAGCAACGCGGGGAAACTGAACAGGCTGAGCAGGAACACGAAGGTGAATAGCACCGATAGCGCGATAAACCGCTTCGGGCCATTGAGGTAATCGCCGAAGCTGTGTGAAAAACGCAGCATTTCCCGCTTGGCCTTGAACTGCCAGCGCTGATGCCGGCGTTCACTCATCAGGTGGAACCGGTGCAGCGTGCTCAAAAGCTGGCCCAACGGCGCAATCAGCCACCGGGTGCGGAACAGCACCACCATGAAGAAACCGAGGTACAGGAGGATCAGCACCGCGAGCACAGGCCCCAACTCTCCGACCAGCGGCTGGTTGTCCAGCGCATCGAGGGTCAGCAGGAACACGGGGGTCAGCGAAAAAATAATGATCACTGCGATCACCGTGCGAATAGTGGTGGCGGCCGTGGCGCGGCCTACGGGAACACCCTGCCGCTGGAGATACCAGATCTGCGCGAAGCCACCCCCTGTGGCCATGGGCGTCACGTTGGAGAAGAACAGGTTGATGAACACCAGGCGGAAAATAGCCGGGAAGGGCAGGCGGTGCCCCAGTGCCCGAAGGGTGAAGTGCAACCGCAGCCCGTCCGCCGCAAAGTAGACCACCAGCAGGGCAATGATGGAAACAAGCGCCTGAGGCGAGACCAGTCGGTCGTCGAAGGTTACGCTGCGCCCGGCGAACTGGTCGTACACGGCATAGAGCCCGGCGGCGGTCATGGCGATAAATATCAGGCTGAAAACAGTAAGCCTGCGCCAGGACGCGCGCTGCTGATAATCTTGATCGGGGATGTTGGTCATGGACTGCCCGCCGTTAAGAGACGGGCAGTTTACTGTTGGTGGCGGGGGGCTTGTCCAGTGTCTTGCTAGTGGCCATACACCATCATAGTGGTGTTTTTAATGGCAAAATCCGTGAACTGTACGGAGCCGATACTGGTGCCACCGACTTTGAACACCGGCATATCGATGTCGGCCCGGAAGTCCACCTCATGGATGGAAAGGCCTTCTTTGCCAGAAGCGGCGCTGGTGCCCCGGGAGAGCTTCGCCGTGGCACTTGCCATCCCAAAGTGGCCCAGGGTGTCATCGCCCCGGCGGTTGTGGATCTGCAGCCCTTCGATGCCAACGGCGGCAAAGTTGAATATTAGAATGACGTCGGCGGCATCCCAGTTGAGATTACCGTTGGTGATTTCAAAGTGGGTGTCGAGCTGCAGTTCCGAGCCAGACACCACGTTGCCATTGGCCAGCGTACGGGTATTGTTACCCTGGTTGCGGATCACCAGATCGGTAGGGCCGATATAACCCTGCAGCATGATATTGGAGAACAGGCTGGCAGTACCGCCGGAGCCGGTTGCTTCAACACTGTCTACGGCCAACTCGAAATCCACGGCCTGCAGGTAGTCGTCCAGGCTGGTCGGGTCGCCGTAATCTGTAGCACCCAGGTGAATCACCAGGTCACCGCTATCGAACTGTTTGCCGTAACCACCACCCACGGCATAGCGGGCGAGGGCATCGGCCACATCCGGATTGGAGGCATCCAGAAGGCCGGCGTCGGCGCGGCGGGCAATCTCGGAGAAGCCGTATTCAAGCACCTCATCCTGGCCGGCAATGTCCAGCGTCAGCTTGAGGTTGTCCAGCACTGTATCGTTCTGACCGGACAGGCGAACGCCATTGACGTTCAGCGAGCCTTCATCCGTCCAGCTCAGTCGGTCCATCTCAATCCTGGTTTCCATCTCGATGGTGACGCCAGTCTGGCCAGTGACGTTGCCCAGGGTACTGTCGTCCAGTGGGCGGAAGTCGGCCATCACCGGCAATGATAGACTGGCGGTCAGGCTCAGGGTAAAGAACCTGCGCAGGGCAGGTCTGAACGGTTTCAGGCGCTTGCGGGCGTTTCGACGTGTCATGGTGGCCCCGGATCGTTGTTGTTATGCCGGCTTCAGACCGGTCTCAGTCGTTGTGTAGCCGCAGGGGACAACCTGACCAGCGCAGCGGACTTAGGAGTTTGTTACAGACTGTTACGATAGGTGGGATAGGTAAGGGGGTCTGTGAGTTGAGTCACAGACTCGGTCAGGCCGAAGGGGCCAACGCCTGCTGGATCAGCGCCTTTTGATGGGCGCCGAAATCCGCCACCAGTGCCTCGGATTCACCAGCATCCCGCGCCAGGATGGCATTCGTCAGATTGGTAAAGAAACGGCCGGTACGGTCCAGATCCTGCCGGTATCGATCTGCACTCAGATAGTAAGCCCGGCTGACAGCGGGCTTGAAGTTGGTCAGCGCCTCTGTGAGGTAGGGATTGCCGACGACTTGGCAGCAGACGTCCATTACTTCAAAGCTCGCTTCCACAATGGCCGTGATATTGGCGTCCTTGCGCTGCATCTGGCCAGTGACGTGCCCAACCGCTGACAACAACGTGGTTTTGTCCTCTTCCCGCCAACGCTCACACAAACGCCGCGCCAGCATGATCAGCAGGTGCATGTACACGTCATAGAGCTCTGAGGCATGCACCGCATCCAGTTTGGTGGCCGACGCGCCCCTGCGCGGGGTGATTTCAATCAGGTGCCAGCGTTCCAGGGTATACAGGGCCTCTTTCACCGATGCCCGGCTTACCTGCAATTCCTTAGCGGTGGTCGCCTCATGCAAGCGTTGCCCGGGCTTTATCTGGCCGGTCATGATGTGTTCAGCCAGGTAGTTGGCAATCTGCTCGGCGAGGGTGTTGGGGACCTGGAAATCCATTGAGTGAAGAGTACTCCTGACATTCAAAGCCGTGATGGCATTGGAAAATACCACAGGATATTAACCTTAATGCCAGAAAGAATCAGTAGTTGGCAATGGGCTGCTATCCTATGATGACGTCAAAGGATCACACGTCCCGACGCTAATCCAACAAAAACGAGGTGAGCAACATGCGAAAGCTATTTCTGGCACTGGGCGCGACCGCGCTGATCGGTGTTTCTCCGGCACAGGCGGATACCAATCTCTCCATTGCCACGGGCGGCACCGGTGGTACCTATTACCCTCTCGGGGGTGGCCTTGCGGAGTTGATCAGTCAGCATATTGAAGGGTACAGCGCAGTTGCCGAAGTCACCGGTGCTTCGGTTGAAAATATGGGGCTGGTTCATCGTCAGGATTCGGATCTGGCGATTGCCCTGGCAGACACCGTCCATCAGGCCTATAACGGTGGCGAACGTTTCAATGGCAACAAGCTGGATGTGCTGGCTATTGCCTCGCTTTATCCGAACGCGATTCAGATTGTCACCCTGGCGGACTCTGGCATTACGTCGCTGGCAGACCTGGCTGGCAAGCGTGTGTCGGTTGGTGCGCCGGGCAGCGGTACCGAAGTGAACGCCAAGGCCCTGCTGGAAACCAACGGCATGAGCTTCGACGATTTCGACGAGCGTGGCCTGAACTTCAATGAATCTGCGGATGCCATTCGCGATGGCGACATCGACGCCGCGTTCTGGAGTGTTGGCCCGCCAACAAGCTCTATTGTCAGCCTTGCCACCACCCGTGACATTGCACTGATACCTCTCTCCGAGAAGGAAATCGCCAACGCCAGAGCAGAAGTGCCGGTGTTTGCGCCCTACAAGTTGCGTTCCGGTACCTACGAGGGTGTCGATACGGATATTTCAACGATCGGCATTCCCAACGTCCTTACCGTCAATAGCGCCATGTCGGAAGATCTTGCCTACAAGATCACCAAGCTGCTCTTCGAAAAGGTAGAGGCCCTGAGGGCGATCCATCCGGCCGCTGACGACACCACCGTGGAGTTCAGCCTGGATTCCACACCCATTCCTCTCCATCCGGGTGCCATTCGCTATTACGAGGAAATAGGTGCAGAAGTGCCGGAGGCACTGCGCCAGTAATCGGGAATCCGTCGTTATCATTCGTCGGTTCATGGTTTGCAGGGTCTGTTGCCTGCTCGCGTCACTGCTGTGGGGATTATGGCCCACAGCAGTCGGCGCCCAGAGCAAAGCGGTCTGGCAACTGTCGGTGTCTGATACCAGTCAGACGTCGCTGGTGCAGCTCGGCCTGCCCGAGGGCGGGCGGTGGTGCCTGATCTGGAATCACTCGGTGCAGGGGTTTCCTGTGACGGACTGCTTTCGCATGGAAGCGGACCAGTTGATTCTGGACAGTAGCCACACACCGGACTTTGCCGCCGGCCTTGGCCATACCCGTGGCCGGGGCACACTGACGTCGGATGACGACCACGGCTACCGCATCGTCGATATGCAGGTGCCCATACCCAATAATCGTCTCTCGCTGCGCGTTGGCGCCTTGTCGGTGAATCACCGCATTGAGGTGGATTCGCGCGTGGTGAGTCTAAGCCGTCTGGCAGCTGACAAACTCGTTGAGATTCGAGTACGGCCTGCAGGGGATAAAGGAAGCACGCTTCAATGAGTCAAGAAACGGCCATCTACCTGAAAACCAATGGCGCATGGCAGCCGACCAGAATGAGCGGGCCCAGGGCACTGCTCTGGCTGATCGCACTGATTGGTATCGGCCTATCGCTGTTTCAGCTATACAGCGCCGGTATTCAACCGCTGGGACTGTTCTATCAACGGGGCATTCACCTGGCGTTGGTGATGATGCTGTGCTTTCTGCTGTTTGGGCCCCGTCCTGGCCGACCGCGTGGCGCCATAACGGCGTTGATTGATACCGGCTTTTTGATAGCCTCGGGCGCATCCGGTTTCTATCTGGTCTGGTTCCTTGATGAGATTACTGGTCGGGCCGGGTTCTGGAACCAGACCGATATTGTCATGGCCTGGGTATGCACCATTACCTTGCTGGAGGCCAGCCGCCGGGCGGTAGGCACCGGGCTGACGGTGATCGGTGTGATTGCCATCCTCTACGCAATGAGTGGCCAGCGTGGGCCGCTGTCGGAGCTGGGGGAGTGGCTGCCGGGCATTCTCAACCATCGCGGCTACTCCCTCGACCGTATCGGTGCCCAGTTGTATCTGGGGCAGGAGGGTATTTTCGGCCTGCCGTTGGGCGTTGCTGCTACGTTCGTGTTCATCTTTGTGCTGTTCGGCGCCATGCTGGAAGTGACCGGCGCAGGCCGCTTCTTCATCGATCTGGCGTTTGCGGCGACGGGCCGTCAGCGCGGCGGCCCCGCCAAGGCTGCGGTTCTGGCCTCGGCCAGCATGGGGTCCATCTCCGGCAGTGCCATCGCCAACGTGGTGACTACGGGCGCGTTTACCATTCCGCTGATGAAAAAACTGGGTTTTCGTCCGGCCCAGGCGGGTGGCATTGAAGCCGCAGCCAGTACCGGTGGCCAGATCATGCCGCCGCTGATGGGCGCCGGCGCCTTCCTGATTGCGGAATACACCCGTGTGCCGTACCTCGACATTGTAAAAGTCAGTGTGTTTCCGGCCCTGCTGTATTTCGCCACGGTGTATCTGCTCGTTCATATCTGCGCGGTGAAGCAGGGCATGAAAGGCCTGCCTTCCAGTGATCTTCCCCAGCTCCGGGAAGTGATGGCTTACGGCTGGTACTTCCTGTTGCCGATCATCATGCTGGTGTACCTGCTGGTGATGGGCATCTCCCCCATGCGGGTCGGGTTCTATGCCGTGGTCGGCATCATTGGTATTGCCGGGCTGAACGGCCTGTACCTTGCCTATAAACAGGGGCGGGCAGACAACCAGCTTGGAAAAGCCCTGACGCACGCGCTGCGTGAAGGCGTTGTAAAACTGCTGCAGGGCCTCGAACTTGGTGCCCGCAACGCGGTTCCCGTCAGCATTGCCTGCGCCATTGCCGGCATTGTGGTGGCGGTGGTTGGCCTGACCGGGCTGGGTCTCAAGTTCTCATCAATGATGATCGCGTTCGCCGACGGCAACATTCTGATGGCGCTGTTCCTGGTGGTCATCGCCAGCCTGATTCTGGGCCTGGGGCTGCCGGTGACTGCCAGCTACATCGTACTGATCGTGCTGGTGGGGCCGGCGTTGACCAACGAGTTCGGTATCCCGCTGTTGGTCGCGCACCTGTTGGTGTTCTGGTACTCCCAGGATTCCAACGTCACGCCGCCTGTGGCGCTGGCTGCCTTCGCGGGGGCGGCGATCGCGGGCAGTAAAACCATGGAAACCAGCGTACAGGCCTGGAAGTTCGCCAAGGGCCTTTACCTCATTCCGCTGTTCATGGTGTTCAACCCCGTTATCATCGAAGGGGGGCCGTTACCGCTGGTTCTCTGGAACGGCTTCATCGCCATACTCGCCCTTGCGGCCTTTGCAGCGGCGCTTGAAGGCTTTCTGTTCACCCACATGAAACCCTGGATGCGACTGGCATTGAGTGGCGCGGTGATCGCAATCTTTTACCCGGACCTGCAGGTGGAAGTCGCCGGTGTGGTCGCGATGCTGGTACTGCTGGCCATGAATTACTGGCACCGACGCCGGGAACTGCATGGGGCCGGAGCCCCCGAAACAGAGGAGCAATCACAGTGAGATAGCGCGATTGGGGCTGTATTGCTAAATGCAGTGATTAAAAAGTACCACGGTTTTCTTGACGACTGTTATATTGTAGGACAATAATGCAGTTAACAAGAAGCGATCGCCCAGATCGAAAGTAACAGCCGATGAGGGAAAACACGTGAGTACGAAACCATTGATCCTGAGCACCGAGTCCGCCCGCCGGAAAGTGCTGCTGACTCTCAAGAAATACAGCTACCTGATTGCCATGCTGCCCCTGGCCCTGCCGGCTCTGCTGCTCGCAGCCGGGCAGGCCACGGGATGGGTCAACCTGTTCGCCTGGGGCGTGCCGGTGGTCGTCTTCGGCATTATTCCCATCCTCGATCTGCTGCTGGGCAAAGACGCCCTCAACCCGGACGAGGAAGCCGATACCCCACGCATGAACACCGAACTCTTCTACAAGTTCATCACCCTGGGCTGGGTTGCCGCCTTTGCGGTGTTGCTGGTGTGGAGCATGTTCGTGCTGGCGTCCGGCCTGTTCAATGTGGCCGGTAGCGTCGGCTGGATCTTTTCCATCGGCATCGTGGGTGGCCTGGGCATCAACGTCGCCCATGAACTCATCCACAAAGACGGCAAACTCGAAACCTGGGCCGGGGGTTTCCTGCTGTCACTGGTCAGCTACGCCGGCTTCAAAGTCGAACACCTGCGCGGCCACCACGTGCACGTCTCCACCCCGGAAGACGCCTCGTCCTCGCGCTACAACCAGTCCCTCTACAACTTCCTGCCCCAGGCCTATGCCCGCAACTTCATCAACGCCTGGAAACTGGAAGCCAAACGCCTCGAGAAAAAAGGCCATAGCGCCCTCAGCTGGCGCAACGAACTCATCTGGTGGTACAGCATCACCGCGCTGGCCTTCACGGCCTTCACCGTCGCCTTTGGCTGGCTCGGCGCCGCGTTCTTCCTCGGCCAGAGCTTCATCGCCCTCAACCTGCTGGAAATCGTCAACTACCTCGAACACTACGGCCTCCACCGCCGCAAACTCGACAACGGCCGCTACGAACGCACCGGCCCGGAACACAGCTGGAACTCCAACTACTTCCTCACCAACGTCTTCCTGTTCCACCTCCAACGCCACAGCGACCACCACGCCTGGGCCAAACGCCGCTACCAGGTCCTCCGCCACCACGAGATAGCGCCACAACTCCCCGCCGGTTACGCCGCCATGGTCGTCCTGGCCATGATCCCGCCACTGTGGAAAAAGGTGATGAACCCGAGGGTAGAGGCGTACTACGAAGGCGAAGAACACCAGTTGGCGTGAGTCGAGACAAATACAGGAGGCATACGCCTAAAGGCGTTACCTGGAAAGTCAGATCGGTCCGAGCGGGTATGCCCCTCCCAGACCGTGCATTGCCAGGGATGGCAATGCCGAGCCCCCATGGATGGGTTAACGGCGTGTCTGGGAGGGGCATGCCCGCTTGGACCAGCCCCCCCAACCATGCAATCAAAAAAGTTTCCAAGGCCCCACAGGTTTTTGTGTCTCTGACTGTGGGGCCTTTTTTTGCCCTTGAAATTTCCCCGCAACGCACGCAAGTATAATGGTTGAATCCTGAACCCATAAAAGGGAGCTCCCATGCCCAAACACTTCGAACAAGCCCCCGGCCTGCACGAAGCAACCGTCCCCGAAACCGAAGGCTACGTCTTCAACCAAACCATGATGCGCATCAAAGACCCCGAGCGCTCCATGGACTTCTACACCCGGGTAATGGGCATGCGCCTCGTCAGAAAACTCGACTTCCCGGAAATGAAATTCACCCTCTACTTCCTCGCCTACCTCGACGACCGCCAGGCCAACATGGTCCCCAACGACGACGCTCACCGCACCACCTTCATCTTTGGCCGCGAAGCCATGCTCGAATTGACCCACAACTGGGGCACCGAAAACGATGAAGAGTTTGGCTACCATAATGGCAACGACGAGCCCCAGGGCTTTGGCCACATCGGCGTAGCGGTCCCGGACGTTTACAGCGCCTGCGATCGCTTTGAAAAACTGGGTGTGGACTTCGTCAAGAAGCCGGACGACGGCAAAATGAAGGGCCTGGCGTTCATCAAGGACCCGGACGGCTACTGGATCGAAATCCTGCAGCCGAACATGCTCGAAAAGCAGCGCCGGGTAGAAGAGGAAGAGTAAACCGCCTGACTCGGCGGTATCAGGCAGTGTCGGGACGACTCCCGGCACTGCTGCGAGAGGCCACGATCACCGCCGCCGTCAGAATCAACGCCCCGGCAATACCGATCATCCCCAATTCCTCACCCAGAATTACCCAGGCAAGCATGGCCACGAACAGCGGCTCCAGAGTCACGATAATGCTCGACAGAGTAGCCGGTGTTGTCTTCATACCGCTGAAGAAACTCACATACCCCAGGCAGGTCGGCACAATACCGATGTAGGCCACCATCAGCCATTGTGAAATGCCCAGGCTCTGTAGCCCGTCAAAACCACCACTCAGCGCAACGACAGGCAGCAGGATCAGCGCGGCGGTAAAAAAGCAGATGAACGCCGTGGTGAACACCGGAGTACCGGTGGACGTGTGCCGGCTGGTCAGCGTAAACCCGGCATACACCAGCGCCGCCAGAACCGCCACCAGGATGCCACCCAGGCGAAGATGGCCAGCACTGTCCATGTCACTGATCACCAGCATCGCGGTGCCGGCAATAGCGGCGGCCAACGCCAGCATTGTCACCACGCCCGGTTTCTCGCCCAGCAGCGGCGCCGCCATGATGGCGACAATCACGGGTGCCAGGCACAGAGCAATCAGCGTTGCGATACCTGCGCCGGTCATATCCACGGCCAGCAGGTAGCTGCCCTGATAGACCGCCTGGAAGAAGCCCAGGGCCACAAGCGGAACCAGAGCTTTACGGGTGAACTTTGGCGGAGAGGTTGCACTGCGAGCGAGTGCGCGCTGCTCCCTCAGCATCAGCCCAAAGAAGAAGGGTAAAGCGACCGCCAGGCGCAGGAAGCCCAGTGTCACTGCCTGCAGGTCGGAGCCGGAAAACAGGAATTTTGCCACGATACCCGTGGTCGCCCAGAGCAGGGCGGCCAGGGCAATCAGTAATGCGCCTCGGATCATTCAATAACCAGTACGATGAGTTCCTTGGGACCGTGAACACCGTAAGCGAGAGTTTGCTCGATATCTGCGGTCTTCGAAGGCCCGGAGACTAACAGCGCATTGGTTGGCATGCCAGCGGCCCAGTTCTGGGATTGCATGGCATCGTGGAACGTGGTGTACAACTCACTGGCCTTCAGGATCGCAATATGAATGGGCGGCACCAGGCTCATCAGCCGGGGTTCATCCGCAGTCGGCCAAAGAATCAGTGACCCGGTTTCGGCAATGCCGCCCCGGGTAGAGGTGATGCCGGCGTCCACCTCATTGAACAGTGCTTCCTGCCAGCTTTCGATGGGCTCGTCGTACACCAGCAGTTGCGGCAGGTCCTCGCGGTTTTTGGTGGCGCTTCTCAGGGCCTGGCCGATCTCATGTTCCTTGGCAATCAGCAGGGTCTGGGCGCCGCGGCTCTGAAGGATTTCAGCCAACCGGTCAATCCAGCCCGATTCGGTCGTACGATGCACTTCCCCATGAACCGATTCGATGGTCCGTTCGAACATGTCCAGCCGTTCAGCGGTGCTCCAGTCCGGACGATCAAGCACTGAAAAATCGCATTCCGGGGCCGTCAGTTCACCGCCGGTGCGGTTACGCAGGCGCTGGAGAATGGCGTCTCTGGAACTCATTGGCCACGCTCCTTCATCCGTTCGTGCAGGGTTTTGGGCGCCAGTTTGGGCGCGGTTCGGTATTGAGTCCAGGCGCCAATCTTGCCTGGCTGCAGCTTGCGGAATCGTGCGCCCAGGCTGGTGCCAAGGCGATAGAGGCCTGGTTTGGCGTGCATCCAGCTCCAGCCCTTCCAGATCATGGCCTCCACGCTACTGCGTTTGGCGCCATGGCCGCGAACCTTGGCGGGGTGCAGCTTGTCACCGTCCACGGATTCCTGGCGCAGTCGCACCAGAAGGTCCGGAATCGGAATCTTAACGGGGCAGACTTCGCCGCAGGCCCCACACAGGCTTGAGGCCGTCGGCAGATGCCGGCCTTCATCAAGGCCCACCATATGCGGCATCAGGATTTTACCGATGGGGCCGGGGTAGGTGGTGCCATAGGTGTGGCCGCCCACCCGCGTATACACCGGGCAGTGGTTCATGCAGGCGCCGCAGCGGATGCAGCGCAGGGTGTCCAGCAGCTCGTCGTCCTGATAGATGGTGGAGCGGCCATTGTCCACCAACACCACGTGAACCTCTTCCGGGCCGTCCATCTCGTTGGGCTTGCGGGGGCCGGAAATCATATTGAAGTAGGTGGTAATGTGCTGGCCGGTGGCGGAACGGGTCAATAGCGCCAGCAGGGCGGTCACATCTTCCAGGTTGGGCACCACCTTCTCGATGCCGGTCACGGCAATGTGGCAGGGTGGCACTGTGGTGGTCATACGGCCATTGCCTTCGTTTTCCACCAGGCACAGGGTGCCGGTTTCGGCCACGGCGAAGTTAACGCCGGAAATGCCCACGTCGGCATTGCGGAACTTTTCCCGCAACTGCAGCCGGGCGTTCGCGGTCAGGTATTCCACGTCGTTGGAGAGGTCGGTGCCGGTTTTGTCGTGCAGCAGTTGGGAGATCTCGCCAGTGTTCTTGTGAATCGCCGGCATAATGATGTGCGAGGGTGTTTCTTCCGCCAATTGCACAATGTACTCGCCAAGGTCCGACTCCAGGGCCTCGATGCCTTGTTCTTCAAGGTAATGGTTCAGCTCCATTTCCTCAGAGACCATGGACTTGCCTTTGATCGCCGTCTTGGCGTCCCGCGCCACGCAGATGTCGCGCACAATGCGGCAGGCTTCATCACCGTCGGTGGCCCAATGCACAGTAATGCCGTTCTCGGTCAGCTTCTGTTCCAGTTGCTCCAGCAAATCCGGCAGGCTGGCCAGGGCCCGCATGCGAATGTTGGCACCCAAGTCCCGAAGGGTTTCCAGGTCCCAACCTTCAAAGGCGGACTTGCGCTTGGTCATCAGACCGTCCATCGCCTTGCGAAAGTTCTGGCGAACCTGCGGGTTGTGGATGGCCGCCCGGGCGCGCGGGTGGAACTCTTTTACATCGATGTGATGGGCGGAATGGTGTGAAGAGCCGTGTGTTGTCTCGCTCATGACTGTTCACCTCCACTGCTGGTGCGTTCCCAGAGGAAACTCAGAATGTGCTGGCCGGTCACCGGCTTCTGGTTTTTCTCAGCGTACCCGGCGATGTTCATCAAACATCCGCAGTCCGTGGTGACAAACTCTTTGGCGCCGGTGTCCACCAGGGTGTCCACCTTCTCACTGACCATGGCGCCGGAGATCTCCGGATGACGCACCGCGAAGGTACCGCCAAAGCCGCAGCATTCCTCCGCTCGAATCTGTTCTACAAGGTTGACGTTTTTCAGTTGCCCCAGCAGTTTGGGGCCGACTTCCGCCACACCCATTTCACGGCGGGCGGAGCAGGAGGTGTGCATGGCTACGGTGGTGGGCTCACCCAGGTCGTCCAGTTTGATGTGGCACACGTTCACCAGAAAGTCCGTCAGTTCCCATACCCGCCCGGCAACTTCAGCGGCCGCGACTTCATCGGAGGTGTCCTTGAACAGCGCCGGGTAATGCTTGCGCATCATGCCGCCACAGGAACCGGAGGGCACCACAATCGGCCAGTCTTCCGGAAACAGCCCGAGTTGGGCGCGGGCGACTGCGCGGGCTTCGTCGTGATAGCCGGAGGTGTAGGCAGGCTGGCCACAGCAGGTCTGGTCTTCAGGGTAGATGACCTGAATGCCTTCCCGCTCCAGCAACTGGATGCTGGCCATGCCCGCGTCGGGATAGAACATGTCGACCAGGCAGGTGCCGTAGAAATAGACCTTGGAAGGTTTGGCCGGGTAAACCTTGATGGGATCAACCATAGTGCCGTCGCTCGCGATTATTATTGTCTCTCTGAACCACAATAATAGGGCGGCGCCCTGGTGGTTGCCAGGCGACTTTATGGGGAGTCTGCGTGCTCGGAAAACGGGTGGGGTGGTAGCTGGTGACTTGGGAGCGGGCAGTGGCAGCCGGCCACTGCCCGAATAGCGTTATTCGACCGTCAGGCGCTCGGCGTTCTTTTCAACCGTGCGCTCACCAATGCCCTTGACGTTGGTCAGGTCGTTGCTGGACTGGAAAGGACCGTTGGCATCGCGATAGGCCACAATCGCTTCGGCTTTGCTCTGCCCGATACCGTTGAGGCTGGCCAGGGTTTCGATGTCGGCGGTATTGATGTTGATGGTGGCGGGTTCAGCGTGGGCGAAACCGGTGAACAGGCTGAACAGAAGGACCATCATGGCGATAAAAGGGGTGCGTTTCATTCTTGCTTTGCTCCTGAGAGTGATTTTACGTGTCTGATTATTCGTCAGGACGTAAAAGCGGCGGAGCTGGTTGGAAAAGAAAAAGTAACCGGCGAGATGGGGAAGTGCACGGACAGGAACACATTCCCTATGCTCCTGAGCCCGTGGCTGACCCCATGCCTGATCCTTCAGGCTGCGCACCATCCTGTGCGCGTCTTCCCTGGTGTTCGTCCCTGTGGCCCTGATTCCCTGGGCAACTCCTGATCCGTGGAGTTATCTTCCCTGAGCCAGCTTTCCTTGCCGGCTTCTCATCCTTGACGTTGACCATTCTACATGGGATCCATTCTCAAGAAATCGGACATTCGCTCCCTTATCTGTGCGATATCTCTTACAGATTTGTAATCAAACGGACAGGTGGAAATTGAACGTATGTTCATGCATTTTCTGGATTTTCCCGTTTACAGCTCCGGTGCACGATTAAGGGTCTGGAGCACCAGAGTTGACCATTCTGTTGCCCCGTTTTTTGACAATAACCGGAGGCCAGTTGGCATCAGAATAAAAACAACATTTAAAACAACAGGTTATTTTTTAAGTTCATAGAATTGCAGGTTTGTGGGTTTGGCGCATCGTAATAGTGCGCTTAGCGGAGTGGCGATTCATCGTGGTGCATTACTGCTGGTTCGAAAGCCCGGTAAGTGGTTATCAAATGTCATTTAACTGACTGAAAAATAAGGCGTGTTTTTCATTCTGGAACAGCTGATGCAGAGGTGTTGGTGCATTTTGGGGCAATAACACCAATCAATCCGAAAAGGATGCACAACATGACGATTAGAAAACACGTGAAACTGGGCCTGTCAGCGCTGGCTCTCTCTATGTCTCTCAACGCAGCGGCCGCCGAAGATCCTATCAAGGTCGGTATCCTCCACTCCCTGTCGGGCACCATGGCCATCAGTGAAACCGTATTGAAAGACACTGTTGAAATGTTGATTGCCAGGCAGAACGCCGAAGGCGGTGTGCTTGGCCGCCAACTGGAAGCGGTGGTGGTTGACCCTGCCTCCAACTGGCCGCTGTTCGCCGAAAAAGCCCGTGAACTGTTAGCCCAGGAAAAGGTCGACGTCATTTTCGGCAACTGGACGTCTGTTTCCCGCAAATCGGTACTGCCGGTGGTTGAGGAACTCAACGGCCTGCTGTTCTATCCGGTTCAGTACGAGGGTGAAGAATCGTCTGAGAACGTCTTCTATACCGGTGCCGCTCCCAACCAGCAGGCCATTCCTGCAGTGGACTACCTGATGAACAACATTGGTGTTGAGCGCTGGGTGCTGGCCGGTACCGACTATGTGTACCCGCGCACCACCAACAAAATCCTTGAGACCTACCTGATGGACCAGGGCGTGGCCAAGGAAGACATCATGATCAACTACACGCCTTTCGGTCACTCCGACTGGCAGAACATCGTGTCTGACATCAAGCGTTTCGGCTCCGCCGGTAAGAAGACTGCCGTGGTTTCCACCATCAACGGCGACGCCAACGTACCGTTCTACCGTGAACTGGGTAACCAGGGCATCTCCGCTTCCGACATCCCGGTAGTGGCGTTCTCCGTGGGTGAGCAGGAGCTTTCCGGTATCGACACCGGCCCGCTGGTTGGCCACCTGGCGGCATGGAACTACTTCATGAGTGTGGACAGCGATGCCAACTACGACTTCATCGACCAGTGGATCGAGCACACCGGCAACGAAGAAGCCGTCACCAACGACCCGATGGAAGCTCATTACATCGGCTTCAACATGTACATCGAAGCGGTGAAGAAAGCCGGCACCACCGACGTGGATGCGGTCAAAGACGCCATCGTCGGCGTGAGCGTACCGAACCTCACCGGCGGCTACGCCACCATGATGCCCAACCACCACATCACCAAGCCGGTACTGATCGGTGAAATCCAGGACAACGGCCAGTTCTCCGTGGTCTGGGAAACCCCGTCTACCGTGGCTGGCGATGCCTGGTCAGACTTCCTGCCGGGTTCGCGTGACCTGATCGCCGACTGGCGCAAGCCGATGTTCTGCGGAAGTTTCAACACCGCAACCGGCAAGTGCGGCGCCTCCGCTGGAGAAATGGCGGCTGAAGAAGCCGAATAAGGCATAGCAGCCAACAGCGCAATACAGACAACCGGGAGCGGCGATGCTGCTCCGGTTGTCGCCCCCGCAACTCGCTTTCAACCGACAGGACACCATCATGAGCATCCTTCGATCGCTCACATTGCTGCTTATCGCCCTGGTTTCCGTGCTCTCGCTTCCGGCCTCCGCCCAGGAAGACGACCCCGGAACGGCCTTGCTGAACAACCTTGCAGAAGCGCCCGCCAGCCGCGTTGAAGAGGCCATCAATGCCATCGTCAGCAGCGGTGATGAAAGAGCCAGGGGCTGGCTCGAAGCTTATGGCAACAACCGCCTGAGCCGGATAGACGACACCGGCCAGGTCGTGATCGTACTGAACAACCGGGGCCGGGACTGGGAAATCGCCAACCCGCTGACCGGAGAGAACATGGGCGAAATGTCCCGCCGCGAGCTGGACCGGATCGCCATCAATAACCGGATACGGGGCCAGCTTGAGGGCATTCTTGCCATGCTGGACCTGAACGCCGCAGACCCTGACGTGCGTGAAGCCTCCGCACAGGACATGATGGGCAAAGTGGATGCTTCCCTGGTCGAGCCGCTGCAAGCGCAGTTGGAACGGGAAGAGAACGCCTCGGTGCGCAACCGCATCGAAGAGGCACTGGCCATTTACAGAGTGGGTGAGGGTAATCTTGAGGCCGTGGACGTGCTGGCCGGCAGCCTTCATCCCCGTGCACGGGCCGCCCTGAACGAAGCCGTGCGCAGCGATAATCCAGCCCTGGCCGACAAGGCCGAGCAGGCCCTGGCTTCCATCGAACAGAAACTGAAACTCAACCGCGCCGCCGAAACCCTCTACTTCGGCCTCAGCCTGGGTTCTGTGCTGGTACTGGCCGCCATCGGCCTGGCCATCACTTTCGGCGTGATGGGCGTCATCAACATGGCCCACGGCGAATTGATCATGCTGGGTGCCTACACCACCTGGGGCATGCAGCAACTGTTGCCGGGCCAGCCGGGCCTGGCGCTGATCCTCTCGATTCCCGCCGGCTTCCTGGTGGCGGCCACTGCCGGCATCATCATTGAGCGCAGCGTGATCCAGTTCCTCAAGGGCCGCCCGCTGGAAACCCTGCTGGCCACCTTTGGTATCAGCCTCATCCTGCAGCAACTGGTGCGTACCGTGATCTCGCCCCAGAACCGCACCGTGGTGACACCGGAGTGGATGAGCGGCTCGCTGGTGATCAACGACGCCCTGTCGCTGACACTCAATCGCCTGTACGTACTGGCGTTCGCACTGATCGTCTTCGCCGCGCTGATGATGATCATGCGTAGAACCCGCCTCGGCCTGGAAGTGCGCGCCGTTACCCAGAACCGCGTCATGGCACGTTCCATGGGCATTCGCGCGACACGAGTCGACATCATGACCTTTGCCCTCGGCTCCGGTGTCGCCGGCCTGGCCGGTGTGGCGCTGTCCCAGCTCACCAATGTGGGCCCCAACCTGGGCCAGAACTACATCATCGACTCGTTCATGGTGGTGGTGTTCGGTGGCGTGGGCAACCTGTGGGGCACGCTCATCGCGGGGTTGTCGCTGGGCACCATCAACCAGTTGCTGGAACCCTGGGCTGGTGCCGTACTCGCGAAGATCATTGTGCTGGTCTTCATCATCCTGTTCATTCAAAAACGGCCGAAGGGGCTCTTCCCCCAGAAAGGCCGGGCTGCGGAGGGATAGGGTGTCCCATCTAGCCAATTCTTTAATCCACTGCGAGACGCAAGCGTCTCGCCCTTCGGGAGCCTCTGAACGCCTTGATAGCCGCGTTGCAGCGCGTCGATTTGGAACCACCAAACCTTCGCCACTGCGCCTTGCTCTCAAGACGTTCAGAGGCTCAGTGAATCAAATAATTAGCCAGAAGGGACACCAGTATGTGGCTAACTAGACCCTTGCGTGAGCGATCCACGCAGATTTTCCTGGGCGTTCTGTTTGCAGCCCTGGCCATCGTGACTTTCCTTCACGTGGCCATGCCGGAAGACAGCGCCCTGTATGTCAGCGCCTACACCGTGACACTGCTGGGCAAATACCTGTGCTACGCCTTGCTCGCGGTGGCTGTGGATCTGGTGTGGGGGTACCTCGGTATCCTCAGCCTGGGCCATGGCGCCTTCTTTGCCATCGGCGGCTACGCCATGGGCATGTACCTGATGCGCCAGATTGGCGATCGCGGCACCTACGGCGACCCCATCCTGCCGGACTTCATGGTGTTCCTGAACTGGCAGGAACTGCCCTGGTACTGGCTCGGGTTCGACATGGCCTGGTTTGCCTTCATCATGGTGCTGCTGGCCCCGGGCCTGTTGGCGCTGGTGTTCGGCTTCCTTGCCTTCCGTTCTCGGGTCACCGGCGTGTACCTGTCGATCATCACCCAGGCGCTCACCTTCGCTCTGATGCTGGCGTTCTTCCGCAACGAGATGGGCTTTGGCGGCAATAATGGCCTGACCGACTTCCGCGACATCCTCGGCTTCAACCTGCGCACCGACGCTACCCGTTTGGGGCTGTTCATTGCCACCGGCATCGCTCTTTCGATCGGCTATGTGATCTGCCGCGGCATTGTTACCAGCAAGCTGGGCCGGGTCAGCATCGCCTGCCGTGACGCCGAAGCCCGCGCCCGCTTCCTGGGCTATCGGGTGGACCGGGTGCAGCTGTTCGTGTTCGTGGTCTCCGCGATGCTGGCGGGTGTGGCTGGTGCCTTGTACGTGCCTCAAGTGGGCATCATCAACCCCAGCGAATTCTCCCCCCTGTTCTCCATTGAAGTGGTGGTCTGGGTCGCGCTCGGCGGCCGCGCAACGCTCTATGGCGCGGTGATCGGCGCGGTACTGGTGAACTACGCCAAAACCGTGTTCACCGGCGTAATGCCGGATGCCTGGCTGTTCGCCCTGGGTGCCCTGTTCGTGCTGGTCACCGTGTTCCTGCCCAAGGGCATTGCCGGCCTGCTGGCCAGCCGCCGCAAGGGCAAACAGGATGAGCCAGACACCCCAACCGCCCCATCCACTGAGGAGGCGACCGTATGAGCATCATTCAGGAGCTTTCCAACCGCGACCGGGTGTTCGAATTCCTGACCCCGGCGGTTTCCCCCGTGGACACCCGCCACGGGCCGATCCTGTACATGGAAGACGTCAATGTGAGCTTCGATGGCTTCCGGGCTATCAACAACCTCAACATGACCATCGACGACGGCGAACTGCGCTGCATCATCGGGCCGAACGGCGCGGGCAAAACCACCATGATGGACATCATCACCGGTAAGACCGCGCCAGACACCGGTTCGGTCTGGTTCGGCAGCCGCCACAACCTGCTGACCATGAACGAGCCGGAAATCGCCACCCTCGGCATCGGCCGCAAGTTCCAGAAGCCCACCGTATTCGAAGCCTTAACGGTGTTCGAAAACCTCGAACTGGCCATGGCCACCGACAAGCGGGTGATCCCCACCTTGCGGGCGGCCATGAAAGCGGAATTCCGTGAGCGCATCGACGAAGTGCTGGAAACCATCGGTTTGCAGGAACTGCGAAACCAGCTGGCGGGCATCCTCTCCCACGGTCAGAAGCAGTGGCTGGAAATCGGCATGCTGCTGATGCAGAAGCCGCGCCTGCTGCTGGTGGACGAACCCGTCGCCGGCATGACCGAACAGGAAATGGAACGCACCGCCGAACTGCTCACCAGCCTCGCTGGAAAACAGTCGGTTGTGGTGGTGGAGCACGACATGGGCTTCGTGCGCTCCATCGCCCGCAAGGTCACCGTATTGCACCAGGGCAGCGTGTTGGCGGAAGGCAGCATGGACCAGGTCTCCAACGACCCGGAAGTGATCAAGGTGTATCTCGGGGAGGAGGAGGCGTAATGCTCAAGATCGAAAAACTGAACCAGTTCTACGGCGAAAGCCACACCCTGTGGGAGCTGGAACTGGACGTGCCCAAAGGCCAGTGCACCTGCGTGATGGGCCGCAACGGCGTGGGCAAAACCACCCTGATGAAATGCGTGATGGGGGAGGAAACCACCAGCAGCGGCAGCATCCAGTTTGATGGCGGCACCGAACTGACCAAACAGAAACTGGAAGAGCGCTCCCGCCTGGGCATCGGATACGTGCCCCAGGGCCGGCAGATATTCCCGCTGCTGACTGTGGAGGAAAACCTACGCACCGGCCTGGCCGTGCGCAAGGACGGCAGCAAGAAAATCCCCGAACGCATCTACGAGCTGTTCCCCGTACTCAAGGAAATGAAAAACCGCCGCGGCGGCGACCTCTCCGGCGGCCAGCAGCAACAGCTCGCCATCGGCCGCGCCCTGGTGATCGAGCCTCAGTTACTGATCCTCGACGAACCCGGCGAAGGCATCCAGCCCAACATCGTGGCCCAGATCGGCGAAGTCATCCGCCGGCTGATCAAGGAAGACGGCCTGACGGTGTTGCTGGTGGAGCAGAAACTGCCCTTCGCCCGCAAATACGCCGACCGCTTCGCCATCATGGACCGCGGCCGCCGCGTCGCCGAGGGCGAGATTGCCGAGCTGTCTGATGAACTCATCAAGAAGCACCTGACGGTATGACCGCCTACGAATCGATCGCCCTCAACGCCGCCGACGCGGCCCACGACTCCGGCCACCGCTTCGACGCGGACCGACGCTGGGCCGCCACCCTGGACCTGGCCTTCGACGCCAGACAGGAGCAGGGCGCGCAGGTCATCCGCATGACCCGCACCCGGTTCAAAGGGCCGTTGCGGGTACAGCGACCGTTCTACCCGGAAGGCAAAACCGGCTGCTGCCACGTGTACCTGCTGCACCCGCCCGGCGGCCTGGTCAGCGGCGATGCCCTGAATATCAATGTGTCCGTCGGCAGTGGCGCGCACACCCTGGTGACCACCCCGGCGGCGGCAAAACTCTACAAAGCCGACCGCAACGGCGTCGCCTGGGCGCAGCACACACACCTGAACGTCGCCAACGGCGGCATCCTCGAATACCTGCCCCAGGAAACCCTCGGCTTCAACGGCTCCCGGGGCGAGCAGACCACCACTATCGACCTGGAAACCGGCGCCAAATGCCTGGGCTGGGAAATCCTCGCCCTGGGCCGCCCGGCCAGCAACCTGCCGTTCGTCACCGGCCACATGGAGCAACGCTTCAGCCTGAGTATGAACGGCAAACCGCTATGGCTGGAACGCCAACTGTTAGACCCCACCCACACCCGTTTCCAAGGCAAATGGGGGCAGGGCGGCGCCACCGTTCAGGCCACCTTGTGGGCCGTCGGTCTGGAAGAGGAAGCCGGCGCAATAGAAGCCATCCGCGAACAACTGCCGGCTTCAGCCCACTGGGCCATCACACGCCGGCGTGGCGTTGTGTTGTTGCGGTACCTGGGTAATGAAAGAAACGAAGCCTGGGATGTTTGCCAGCGGGCCTGGGAGGTACTTCGACCTCTGTTGGCCGGCCAGTCCGCGGTTGTTCCGCGGATCTGGTTGACTTGATGGTTGGTGCGGGAACAGGGCGGGGCGAACCGTCCGGGGCACGCTGTGAATACGTCCATGTACGCTTGACGAAAACATCCATGTTTTCGACATCCCCGGACGGTTCGCCCCGCCCTGTTAAGCGGAGAAATGAGTTAGCGCACTAGCTCGATAGGGTCAGAAACAACTGTTTGGAACAACGGAAGTTAATCCAACAGGCAACTCAGAATTCAGACAAGGCAGGAGGGAAGGGGTGCACGGGATCGTAAAAAACATGGATGTTTTTTCCGAGCGTACAGGGACGTATTCACCGCGTATCCCGTGCACCCCTTCCCTCCTGCCGACAAACTCCAGAACCCGAGGAGAACAAAAATGGAATTAACCCCAAGAGACAAAGACAAACTGCTCCTCTTCACAGCAGCACTGTTAGCAGAGCGCCGCAAGGCCAAAGGCCTGAAGCTGAATTACCCAGAAGCCGTCGCCCTGATCAGCGCAGAAATCATGGAAGGCGCCCGCGAAGGCCGCACCGTGGCTGAAATGATGACCGCCGGCACCGAAATCCTCACCCGCGACGACGTCATGGAAGGCGTGGCCGACATGGTCGACGAAGTCCAGGTAGAAGCCACCTTCCCCGACGGTACCAAACTCGTCACCGTCCATAACCCCATAGTTTGAGGAGGCTGCCATGATCCCCGGCGAATACCAGCTTAAAGACGGCGACATCGAACTCTGCGAAGGCCGCCAACGCATCACCATCGAAGTCGGCAACACCGGCGACCGCCCCATTCAGATTGGCTCCCACTACCACTTCGCCGAAGCCAACCCCGCGTTGGACTTCGACCGAGCCAAAGCCAAGGGCTACCGCCTGGACGTCGCCGCCGGAACCGCCATCCGTTTCGAACCCGGCCAAACGAGAGAAGTGACCCTTATCCCGTTCGCCGGAAAACGCGAAATCTACGGTTTCCGCCAAGAAGTCATGGGAAGACTCGACAAGAACTGAGGACAACAGGAGCAAGGGGTTAAAGAAGGCCCGAATGAACTCTGAGGGTCGGGCGGATAGGGCTTTCCAGGAATGTGCGGAGCCATGGATGGCGGAGCCCAAGCGCACATGGATGTGCTTGTAGCGTTTCCTGGAAAGCCCTATCCGACCGGCCCAGGCACCGAAGTTTTAGGCCTCAGTAACCCAGGCACCCAAGCAAAAACGAGGGACAGCATGAAGATAACAAGACAAGCCTACGCCGACATGTACGGCCCCACAGTGGGTGACCGAGTCCGCCTGGGCAACACCGAACTGTGGATCCAGGTTGAAAGCGACGCCACCCACTACGGCGACGAAGTAAAATTCGGCGGCGGCAAAGTCATCCGCGATGGCATGGGCCAAAGCCAGCGGGCTGATGACACCGTCATGGACACCGTTATCACCAACGCCTTAATTCTCGATTGGTGGGGCATCGTCAAAGCCGACGTTGGCCTGCAAAGCGGCAGAATCGCCGCCATCGGCAAAGCCGGCAACCCCGACACCCAGCCAGACGTCACCATCGTCATCGGCCCCGGCACCGAAATCATCGCCGGTGAAGGCAAAATCCTCACGGCTGGCGGCATCGACGCCCACATCCACTTCATCTGCCCCCAGCAGATCGAAGAAGCCCTCATGAGTGGCATCACCACCATGCTCGGCGGCGGTACCGGCCCAGCGACTGGCAGCAATGCCACCACCTGCACCCCCGGCCCCTGGCACATCGGCAAAATGCTCCAGGCCGTCGACGACATGCCCATGAACATCGGCTTCCTCGGCAAAGGCAACGCCAGCCTGCCAGAGTCCCTCGAACTGCAGATCAAAGCCGGCGCCATGGGCCTCAAACTCCACGAAGACTGGGGCACCACCCCGGCCAGCATCGACAACTGCCTCACCGTGGCGGACAAGTTCGACGTACAGATCGCCATCCACACCGACACCCTCAACGAATCCGGGTTTGTGGAAGACACCCTCGCCGCGTTCAAAGGCCGCTGCATTCACACCTACCACACCGAAGGCGCCGGCGGCGGCCATGCCCCCGACATCATCACCGCCTGCTCCAAGGATTACGTACTGCCGTCCTCCACCAACCCCACACGGCCGTACACCGTCAACACCATCGACGAACACCTCGACATGCTGATGGTCTGCCACCACCTGGACCCCAACATCCCGGAAGACGTGGCCTTCGCCGATTCCCGCATTCGGCGCGAGACCATCGCCGCGGAAGACATCCTTCAGGACATGGGCGTGATCTCCATGATTGCCTCCGACTCCCAGGCCATGGGGCGGGTAGGGGAAGTGGTGTGCCGCACCTGGCAGACCGCCCACAAGATGAAAGTACAGCGCGGCCTGCTGCCGGACGACGAGCAACTGGGCGCCGACAACCTGCGCGCTAAACGCTACATCGCCAAGTACACCATCAACCCCGCCATCACCCACGGCATCGCGCACGAAGTGGGTTCGGTGGAAGTGGGCAAGCTGGCGGACCTGGTGCTGTGGGACCCGGCCTTCTTTGGCGTAAAACCCGCGCTCATCGTCAAGGGCGGCATGATTGCAGCCGCCCCCATGGGCGACCCCAACGCCTCCATCCCCACGCCCCAGCCCGTGCACTACCGCATGATGTTCGGCGCATTCGGCCGGGCGGCCAGCGCCACACGGCTGAGCTTTGTCAGCCAGGCCGCGCTGGATGCGGGCATTGGCAAGGAACTGGGGCTGAACAGCACCCTCGCGGCCTGTAAAAACGTGCGCAGCGTTCGCAAGGGCGACCTCAAGCTCAACGACGCCTGCCCGCATCTGACCGTGGACCCACAAACCTACGAAGTGCACGCCGATGGCGAACTGCTCACCTGCGAGCCCGCCACCGAACTGCCGCTGGCACAGCTATATCATCTTTTTTAAGGAGCCCGACATGCTTGAGCTGACACAGAGAATCGGCCCAGTGGAAACCAGCGAAATCCACGACCACCTGACGCTGCCCTTCGAGCTGCGCATGCGCGGCCGCCTGCGCGCCAAAACCGACACCGGCTACGACGTTGGCCTGTTCCTCGACCGCGGCCCCGTGTTGCGAGAGGGCGAATTCCTGCAGGCTCAAAGCGGCGAAATCATCCGCATCCGCGCTGCGGACGAACCCGTCGTCACCGCCCGCATCGAACCCGGCCTGCCGTTGGCCCGGTTGTGCTACCACCTCGGCAACCGTCATGTGTCGCTATCCATCGGCAGCGAAGACACCGCAACAGATGGAAAGACCGGATGGGTGCGCTTCCCGCCCGACCACGTACTGGAAGAACTGGCCGAACGCTTGGGCGCCACCCTGGTACACCACCAGGCCCCCTTCGACCCGGAACCCGGGGCCTACGCCCAAGCAGGGCATGCCCACGGCCATTCACACGATCACAGCCACGGGCATGACCATGACCACCCTCATGCTCACTGACAGCAGCCAGACCGCCGTCGGCGACCTGTCCCTGCTGGGCCTGATGCAACTGGTCAGCCCCGCACTGCCCATCGGCGCCTTCGCCTGGTCCCAGGGCCTGGAAAGCGCCTTCGAACTGGGCTGGGTGAACAACGAAGACCAACTGGGCGACTGGCTGGAAGGCGTGTTGGACGACGGCCTCACCCGCTGCGAGTTGCCCCTGCTCGTGCGCCTGCAAACCGCCTGGGCAACCAATGACAACGCTGGGCTGGCCCACTGGAACCAATGGCTGCACGCCACCCGCGAAACCGCCGAGCTGAGCGACGAAGACACCCGCCTGGGCTCCGCGCTCATTCGCCTGCTGGGCAGCCTGGAATTGCTGCCAGCCGAAGGCCGAATGCCGGAAGACCCAGGCTACGTCACCGTCTTCGCCTGGGCCGCCCACATGCGCCACGTACCCATGCGCCAAACCCTGCTCGGCTTCGCCTGGGCCTGGCTGGAAAACCAACTCGCCGTCGCCTGCAAAGCCATGCCCCTGGGCCACACCGCCGCCCAGCGGCTGACCGAACGGCTGCGCCCCAAACTGGTACACGCCGTCGACCAGGCACTGACGCGGGAAGACAACGAACTCGGCCCGGTACTGCCTGGCCTCGCGCTCGCGAGCGCACACCATGAAACCCAGTATTCACGGCTTTTCAGAAGCTGAACAAAAACGATCTTGATTAGAGAAACGGAGAACACGCCATGAAACATTGTCTGAGAGTAGGAGTCGGCGGCCCGGTCGGCTCAGGTAAAACCGCCTTGCTGCGCCAACTGTGCAAAGCCCTGAAAGATCACTACGACATCGCCGTCGTCACCAACGACATCTACACAAGGGAAGACGCCGACTTCCTCCTGAAACACGATGCCCTCCCAGCCGACCGAATCCTCGGCGTGGAAACCGGTGGCTGCCCCCACACCGCCATCCGCGAAGACGCCAGCATGAACCTCGCGGCCATCGACGACCTGCAAAGCCGACACCCCAACCTGGAACTGGTGCTGGTGGAATCCGGCGGCGACAACCTCTCCGCCACCTTCAGCCCGGAACTGAGCGACCTAACCCTGTACGTCATCGACGTATCCGCCGGCGACAAAATCCCAAGAAAAGGCGGCCCCGGCATCACCAAATCCGACCTGCTGATCATCAACAAAATCGACATCGCCGAACAGGTCCACGCCTCCCTGGACGTGATGGACCGGGACTCAAAGAAAATGCGCGGCGAGCGCCCGTTTGTGTTCACCAACCTGTACGACGGAGTAGGGCTGGAAACCATCATCAGCTTCATTCTGGATCGGGGGATGTTGCCGGAGAGAAGGCCTGGGAAAGTGGCCGCATCGGCCTGACACCGAACCACAAACACCGAATTTAGCAACACAAGGAAGAACACCATGAACCAGACCACCAAACTCCTCATGGCCGCCGGCCTGCTACTCACCGCCACCACTGCAGCCGCCCACACCGGCCACGGTGCCCACGCTGAAAGCGGATTCCTCAGCGGCCTTTTGCACCCGATGCTGGGCCTGGACCACTTGTTGGCCATGGCCGCCATTGGCTTCTGGAGCGTGCGCCAGAGCAAACTCATGAAAAACGCGACCCCGGCCTTCGTGATTGGCGGCATGGTGGTTGGTGCAGCCCTGGCCTGGGGAGGTCTGAGCCTGCCCGGCGTTGAAACCGGCATCACCTTCTCCGTACTGGTGGCTGGCATTCTCATCGCTACTCTGGCGAAACTGCCGACTGCCATTGGCGGCATTCTTGTAGGCGCCTTCATGCTGTTCCACGGCTTCGCGCACGGTACAGAAATGCCCGCAGGGGCAACGTTGGCCACTTACCTTGCCGGCTTCTCCATGGCTACGCTCACCATCACTCTGGTTGGGCGTGGGCTGGGTAGCTTGATGCTTAAGGCGGATAGCCGGTTTAGCCGTGGTGTTGGTGGTGTGCTGGCGGTTGCTGGGGCATATCTGGCGGCTGCCTGATAGCCGATTACAGAAGTAAGCGAAACTAGAAGCCGTTCGAGATCCCGTGCGGCTTTTTTTCTCAGTAAACAATTTGGTCCGCAAACAGTCCGTCATGGTGGTCGAGCAACTAAATGGGCTTTGTGCGCTCCATCGCCCGCCAGGTCACCGTGCTGCACCAGGGCAGCGTGCTGGCCGAAGGCACCATGGACCAGGTCTCCAACGACCCGGAAGTGATCAAGGTATACCTGGGGGAGGAGGCGTAATGCTCAAGATCCAGAAGCTCAACCAATACTACGGCGAAAGCCACACCCTCTGGGATCTGGACCTGGACGTACCCCAGGGCCAGTGCACCTGTGTAATGGGCCGCAACGGCGTGGGCAAAACCACCCTAATGAAATGCATCATGGGCGAGGAAACCACGAAGAGCGGCAGCATCGAATTTGCGCAAGATGTGGAGCTGACCAAGAAGAAAACCGAAGACCGCTCAAGACTGGGTATTGGCTATGTGCCCCAGGGCAGGCAGATCTTCCCGCTGCTGACTGTGGAAGAGAACCTGCGTACCGGTCTGGCTGTGCGCAAGGACGGCAGCAAGAATATACCGGAGCGGGTGTATGAACTGTTTCCGGTGTTGAAGGAAATGAAACACCGCAGAGGCGGCGACCTGTCTGGTGGGCAGCAACAGCAACTGGCCATTGGAAGGGCGCTGGTGATTGAGCCCCGGCTGTTGATTCTGGATGAGCCGGGGGAGGGGATTCAGCCGTATATTGTGGCACAGATTGGGGAGGTTATTCGACGGTTGATTGAGGAGGATGGGCTGACGGTGTTGCTGGTTGAGCAGAAGTTGCCGTTTGCCCGCAAATACGCCGACCGCTTTGCCATACTCGACCGCGGTCGCCGGGTTGCTGAGGACGAGATTGCTGGGCTGACGGATGAGCTGATCAAAAAACACCTGACAGTGTAAGTGGTTATGGTAAAAGCCAACTGACAATCTCAAAGAAGCCGCTCCAGAAACTGGGTGGCTATTGTCGTATTTGATTTACCAAATTTTACGTTCCAAGGTAGGAACTTTCCTCCCGATTGGACTAGTGTGTAGTCATAAGAAACGGATCAACACCGCTGTTAAGGATGACGGATGGACTACACACAGACTTTACAGCCCCTCTTTAACGCCCTCTCGTGGCTGGTCCCGCTGGCGATCCTCGGAGGTGTTATCAAGTCTCCTTGGTTCAAAGGCAAAGCCGGGGAAGCCATTGTTAATCTTTCCGCCAAACTCTTTCTCGATAAAAACCGCTACCACCTTATCAAGAACGTCACCCTGCCCACGGAAGAGGGCACCACCCAAATCGACCACATCATCGTCTCCCGGTACGGCGTGTTTGTGGTGGAAACGAAGAATATGAAGGGCTGGATCTTCGGTAACGCCAAACAGCGGTATTGGACGCAGAAGATCTTCAAGTGCTCGCAGAAATTTCAGAACCCTCTGCATCAGAACTACAAACACGTGAAGACACTGCAAAGCCTCTTGGGCCTGAGTGATGAGCAGGTGTTGTCGGTAGTGGTCTTTGTGGGGGATTCCACATTCAAAACGCCCATGCCGGAGAACGTGACCCACGGTGGTGGGTATGTCCGCTTTATCAAAGTCCAAACCGAGCAGCGGCTGTCGGATGTTGAAGTTCAGAAGGTGATCGAAGCCATTGAATCCGGGCGACTCGCGGCTACGTTCAGAAATCACCGGAAACACGTGGCCCATGTGAGGGAAATTGCGGCGAAGAAAACCAGTGAGCCACGGTGTCCAAAGTGCCAAGGAGAGATGGTAAAACGCACGGTGAAGCGTGGAGAGAATATTGGGAAGGAGTTTTTTGGCTGTAAGGCATTTCCCGAGTGCCGGGGAATGGTTGGCGCTTCATTACGGCAGTAACGAAGCTGTCAAATGATTACGGTGCGGCCAGAGTGTTAACGCAGCGCATTGATTTAAATAGTTTGATTGGCGAAATCTGAGTTTTTAGTCCTGAGCTTTTATCGACGCTCAAATGATTGCAATAACGAAGCGCGCTACCTAATCACTGTTAGCCATTTCACAACAAAGGAGGGGGTGTGGTAATACGAGGCTTTGGCAGGTGTGAAACATGTGATTCAAACTACATGTTAAGAGCTGGTGTCGGTATTGAAAACTACCAACTCCACACGTTCGATTGTTTAGAGTGCGAGCTCCCCATCCTTGTGGCCGTTAGGTCCAGAGCACCTCAAGCGTATTTCGAGGCGGAGGAAAATTTCTATCTGTGCTCAGAAATTGAAGATGATTACACGGTTATCAACCTTCATCCGAACTTTGCGTTCAAGCAAGACACAATACACAAATCTAATTCTTTTGCGTCAATAGAATATGTCAGGAAAATAACGCCTCATCTCAGGATGATTCCTGGGAAGCATCAGGATACCGCGCTGCAATTTGACGTGCCTAACGCCAAAGATTTATGGGGTATTATTAAGAACATCTTGAAGCTTGAAAACAAACAAGGGCAAGAGAAGGCACTTAATAAAAAAATTAATAATTACGAGAGTCAAAGAAAAAAATATTTTCCGGACACCTCTATAAATAATCCTGACGAGGCGATATCTGATTTTTTTGACAGCTTGTTTTACCCAAGAATAAACCAACTATTTGAGCCAGCTAAACGCTTTGCAGAATCGGTTAAGGTTTCTAGTCCAAACCAGTTTAATGATTTCGTAAATTATTACAACGACCACCTGAAAGAAGATCAAGAAAATAGATATATTTCATCATTTTCAGACTACTTCAGGATCTACACAAGCCTAAGCCAAATGATGGTTCACGCAAGACTTGATGATGACGATGTTGATGACAGAGTTGTTGGCTCAAAATTTTTTGATGAGATTAAGCTTTACTATGGACAGGTTTACGAAACCCTAACTGCAGCATTTGTGACTCTCGCCTGTCTCAATAACATAAAATCTGGCAGGAAGTTTGATCAGTTTAACTCGATGACCCTTAACAAATATCTAAAAGACGTTGACAAGTCAAAGCGAGCTGATCCTTTTGCCCAAGTGCCTGAATTTGGGGCATTCGCTGCGGATTTAGATAGTGCATTGAGGAATGGCTCCCACCATGCTTCAATTTGGAGGGATGGAGAGAAAATTCTGTTCCGTAGCGGTGGAACTGGGCAAGAAAGAGACATCACCTACGCAAGATATTTGCATCTTTGTAACAAGGTTACCATTGCTCTTGCAGCAATTTGGCTTCTTGATCGACATATAAAAAATGGCTAACAAATACAGGCACGGCGACGCCCATTACATTGCGCTTTCGGCTCCATTCCATGGGCGCGCAAGCTGCAAGCGTTATGCGGTTGCTCTAGTGTGGGCCCGCTTTTGACCAAAAGTGGACATTAAGCTTGCAATACAGCAAGGTAACATCGAATTCTGAGTTTTGCTTAATAAATTCAAAAATATACTTCGAAGCATAGGAATAATGAAGAAAGCTCATACCGAAAAAACAAGTGCTGCTGACAAAGCTATTGGTTTTGATTTCCAATATTATCATTTTCTATGGAGACTTATTACCCTGAAGAGTGATGAGAGTGTTGGGTTAGAAGTGTTAGATGATGTGCATGCGGAGTTGGCAACAAAGCGTAAAATATTTATTCAGCTTAAGCATACAACGCAAAAAAATGCAGACGGCACCCCTAGAAGCATGACTCAGCTTGATGTGGATATGTGGAAGACGTTTTCAAATTGGTGCAAGATTATCGCTGATGAGGAAAGTGGTCGAGGCAATATTAGTGAGCAATTAGGCTTTGTTAAAGAGACCGACTTCGTTCTTTCTTCTAATAAGACTGATAATTTAAAAAACTCTGTATTGACTGCTATTAGGGCGCTCCAAGAAGGTCTCAAAACGTATAGTACCTTTAAGGATGATTTGTCAGATATAAAAAGTAAGACAAAAGACGAGAAGGTTGAAGCCTATATTGATACAGTCTTGGCTTTAGATGCCGAAGTAGCAAATATATTTTTTAAGAATATTTCGTTTGATTTAGGTTGTGATGACATAGTTGAAAAATGCAAAACCGCAATAAAAGAGCATCACATTGATGATGGTAAGGTTGATGATGTTTTTAGTGATATTGATTCAAGATTGCGTCAAGAAAATTTTTCACTGACTAAAAATAAAGAAAAAATCACGTTTAGTTTTGATGATTTTCGTAAAAAATATCGAATTTATTTTGATCAAGCAAGAAATGGAAAGCTTAGAATACTTGAGTTTAATGGTGCGTTACCTGAGAAGCTGGTAGATCAAATGTTTATACAACAGTTGATAGATATTAAAGATATCGAGCCGGAAGATACAGAACGCATGGCAATGTATACGCGATGCTTGCTTTACATGGTAAATAATTTTGATCGTTGGGAAAAAGACGGTGATATAAGCAGGAGTCAAATAGATGATTTTAAACGTGAGGCAAAGGCTAGATGGCAAATTGAGTTCGATAGTGCTTACCGAAAAAAATTAAATGAAGATGAGATACTGGAGAAGGCCTTAGACATTTTTGACGCAATTAGAAAAGAAAAGTTAGAGCTAGATGGGCAGCTATTGCCTACAGAGATGAACAACGGTTGCTATTACGATCTTTCAAATATCCCTAAAATTGGATGGCATAAATATTGGGAAAGTAAATACAAATGAGTGATACCGAAAGATTATATAACAATATAGGTGTTCAGGCCTTAGCTATATTTCTGGTCGTACAACATACTCAAATTTTGCCTTTATCTAAGGCGTTATTAGTATCCCCTATAATAACACACAACGAAATGCTAAAGTATTTATCCAATGGAAACGTCAAGATTCAGGGGGTGGAAAAGCTTATTATTGAAAAAACCAGCTTTTTCGCGAATTTTAACAATCGTTTCTATGATCAACTGTGTAGCTCAATAAATGCAATTCAGCTTTTGCATGAACTAGATGCCATAATATTAAATAAAGATGTGTTGATGAATAAAGGTGATTCTGAGCAATTATTTAAAACTGGTAAAGAGGCTGGGAATAGAGCTTTTAAAATTCAGAAAGCGGTTCCTAATATTGCAAAAATAATGGAATCATCCGCAGAAAATCTTTATTTAAATTTAAGGGTGGAGCTATGAAGTTCTATTTTGATAATTTGGTTCTATTTCTAAAAAATGGTAAAAAACGAACGCTGACATTTTTGCCAGGTAAGATTAATGTTATTACTGGTGACAGTAATACTGGAAAAACTGCAATATTGGCCATTATAGATTATTGTTTGTTCTCTAGTACCCACGATATTTCTGAAAGTATCATAAATGAAAATGTTGAATGGTACGGTATAAAAGTATCAATCAATGATAAGTGTTACTTCATAGCTCGGAAGTCACCCTCAGAAAGTAATGTCTCTCATGATTACTATTTTTCGTCTGTAGGGGATGTTCCGGAGGGTGTTCCAACAGCTAGCATTACAGAATCTGCCCTTAAAAGAACACTAGAGGCGGAGTTTGGCATAGATAGTGATACTAGAGTAGCGTATGGAGGAAGGGCACTTAGTTCAGGTTCAAAAGTATCTTTAAGATATTTTTTACTCCTAAACACTATATCGCAAGACATTATCACACATAGTCAGGAATTTTTTGATAAACAGAAGGATGATAAATATAGGGAGGCCCTGCCTAGAATTTTTGATTTAGCTGTTGGGATAGACACAGTTGAAAACATTTTGAAGAGAGAGAAACGTGAAGAGATTGAGCGTGAAATCAGAAAACTGGAAAAAGAGTCTGAACGTATTAATCGTAAGCATGATGCATTCTATTCCCAATTAAAAAGCACAATTCAGACTGCTAAAGAGTATGGCCTGTTACCTGAAGAAGGTGATGTCGGCGAAGCGGTTGAACAGCTCAATACAATGGTCAGGAGCGCAGAGGCTGTTGCCAAGAACGGTGCAATAGACCGTTATAATGAAATTAATGCTAATATTAACAAGCTCACTAGAAAGATTAGGAATCTCAACAGTTTTACAAACGAATATAAAAGATACAAAGCCAACCTGAGAGAAACCAGTGACAGCCTAAAATCCTTGGATTTTATTTCTGAACATTATAATGATGTATTGAAAACTTCAATTTTTAAAGACGTTATAGCTGGTCTAGAAGCAGACCATAAAAAAATAAAAAAAGCTGTGGCAAATAAGACGCCTTTAGATAGCAATATATCAACAACGATTAAAGAATATGAGGCTAAATTGAGGGATTTAGTGAATGAGCGCGATACAATGCCGCAAGAAGTTAAAGCGTTTGAGAATGACAAAGAAAAATATATTTTTGTAGGTGAAGTGAAGGCTAAGTTAGATTTATATCAGCCTCAGACTGTTTCCAACAATAATGGCAGTGAGGAGAGGATAAAAGATTTAAAAAGTAGACTGGATGAGCTTGTTGTAACTAATGTTGGTGAGCGAAAAGAGTTGTTTGTAAAAACCCTGGATGAGATAATTCAAGAATATATAGAATTTACAGGATCAGCTTTGGCAAATTACAAAGACTATAGGGCTTCGTTTAATTACAAAGATAAAGTCCTGCAATTGAGGAAGCCTCGAAGTAATCATGTTGAAAATGTTGGAAGTAGTTCTAACCATATGTTCCTGCATTTGTTTTTATTTTTAGGGCTTCATGAACAAATCGTTAGAGAAAAAATTCCTTATGTGGCTTCTTTTCTCATCATCGATCAATTTAGCAGGCCATATTTTGAAGATCGAAGTGGAAATATTAGAGAGAGTATAGATAGCTCTGATATAGCTAAAGTAACTGCCGCTCTGAGTTTGTTAGATAACTTTGTAGCAAATATAAAACAGCTTGGTGGTAATTTTCAGATAATAGTTTTTGAACATATTAGTCCTGAAACGTGGAGTGGTTTTAGTAATTTTCATTTAGTTGAAAGTTTTAAAGATGGTAATGGATTGATACCCGACGATTACGAATAGCCAAGTTTATTTCTAGCTGGATAAATCTGGATGTCTGCTAATGGCCGAATTTGGGCATGGGGAAGATGGTGCAGGCAACGTACAACAAGCGCAAGCTCTCGGAACAATTTCTCGCTTCGCTCTAGGGTTGTCCGGTGTTGCGAGCGTTATGTTTCTGGGAGGAAGACAAACGAAAACCGGGACAGTTATTTTCCGGCTTTCTGGTCCCGGTTTTCTGATTTATTTTTCCAGCTCCTCAGCTCGACGGTAACACCCGATCAATAATCCAACACAACGCATCCAGCCCCTCCGTCAGCGCAGCGGGCCCCGGCTGAAGAATCAGTGGTGATTTAATCTCGTACAGGTGGTTGTTTGCCACGGCTGGAATATCACTCCAGCCGGGCCGATTGGCTACTTGCTCCGGGCGGAATTTACGCCCGCACCAGGAGCCGATGATGATGTCTGGTTTGCACCGGATAACGTTCTCGGGGTTTTCGATGATGCGCTCCCCGGCGCCGGGCTCGGCTGCCCGTTCCGGGAGGATATCCTCGCCGCCGGCAATGCCGATCAGTTCCGACACCCAGCATATGCCGGTGATCATCGGGTCGCCCCATTCCTCGAAGTAGACACGGGGGCGATTTGGTTTCGCTCTTTCCGCTTTTATTCGTTCGATTCTGTCGGATAGCGACTGCGCGTAGGGGGCGGTTTGGTCCGCGAGACCCAGCATGCCGCCGAGGGTTCGGATCATCGACAGGATTCCCGCCACGGTGCGCTGATTGAAGATGTGCACGGCGACGCCGCTGCGCACCAGCTCGGCTGCGATGTCGGCCTGCATGTCTGAGAACCCCACCAAGAGGTCTGGCTTCAGTTCCAGAATCTTCCCAATCTTGGCGGAGGTGAAGGCAGAGACCTTGGGCTTTTCCTTCCTGGCCCTCTCAGGCCGGACGGTGAACCCGGATATGCCGACGATGCGGTCCACTGCGCCGATGGCATAGAGGGTCTCTGTGGTTTCTTCGGTAAGGCAAACAATTCGCTCGGGATAATTCATCGGGGCACTATAACTCGGAAGCGGTGGATTTGATCAGCGCCAGGTTAGCCCAGATCTATTATTCGGGTAATCCGGCCCGCTTTTCCGGAGACATTCCCTTTTCCCACTCAGCTTCATCTCCCGGCGCTGGCAGAAACCGTCCAAACTCGATCATCTGGGTGGCTGGAATGTCCTGCAGATAGATCCAGACACCTTCAGCTGAGATGTCCATGATTTGGGCGATTTCTTCAAGCATCTGGCTCATCAGGGCCTGTTTGATATCAATGCTTCTGCCATCCCGCACCAGGCCGTGCACATACACCTGAGGCGCGGTGTTCACTCTGTCACCGACAAAGTGGTCGACCTCATTGGCCGCAGAAAACAGAACCTGGGCAAAGAACCGGGGAGCGCCGGTTTGGGCGCTGTGGGCCGCTGTGATGGCCTCGGCGATCTGTGATTTCTGCTGCGGCGACAGAGACAGATTCGCGACTGTGACGGTGTAAGTGGGCATGGAAAACTCCTGCCATGGGTTGTACGTTTGCACTGGATATCGCCACTTCGGGAGCGATGCGGGCTTGTTTCACTATAGCAACGCTTACTTACCTGGCCTCGCGCACGGGCCAGGTAAGTCGACTGAGAGACTGAACGAGGCGTAAACATGCAAATCGGGGTAATCGCAGACACCCACAGTATGATGTGTCCCGAAGCCCTGGAGGCTCTGGAGGGCTCGAATCTGATCCTTCATGCCGGTGACGTGGGGCGGGACGAGGTTCTGGAAGCACTGGAGGCGATCGCCCCCTTGGTTGCGATCCGTGGCAATATCGACAAAACAGGCCGCGCAGCCAAGCTTCCCGATGTTCAGGATCTGGAATTCCAGGGCCACTCCTTTTACTTGCTCCACGATGTCAAAACCCTCGACATCGATCCGCAGGGCCGTTATCGCGTGGTCATCGCCGGCCATTCCCACAAACCAGGCAATGAGTGGGTTGGCGATGTGCTTTATTTCAATCCAGGTGGCGCCGGGCCCCGGCGTTTTACGCTGCCGATCACGGTAGGGCGGCTGCAGGTGAATGAAGACGGTGTGATTGGTGAGATTATTGAACTACCGGTTTGATTTTGAAGCAATGAGCTATCTTGAAACTCCTGACCTTCAAGCATACGAGCCAAACAATGATCGAAACGCCCCTGGAATTTCAGAGCGATGGCACAACCTGTCGCGGTGTTCTCTACACGTCGGATGCCGACAGTAAAGGTTTACCGTGTGTCGTGATGGCCCATGGTTTTGGGCTGACTCATGCCAGTGGTCTGGCACCGTTTAAAGAAGCGTTCTGCAATGCCGGTTATGCGGTCTTTGCCTTTGACTACCGTCATTTCGGTGACAGTGACGGTCAGCCACGACAGACGCTGAGCCCTCGGAAGGAAGTGGCAGATTGGCTGGCGGCACTGAATTTCGCGCGGCAGCTGGATCGTATTGATGGCAGCCGCATTTGCCTGTGGGGAACGTCGTTTTCTGGCGGGCTGGTGATTGCGGCCGCGGCAAAGGATGGAAACGTGCAATGCACCATCTCCCAGTGCCCGATGATGGATGGCTTGGCGTCTTTGCTGGGGGTTGTCGGTTATGCCGGCCTCATGCAGGCGATACGCCTGACCTGGCATGGAACGGTCGACTGGCTTCGTCGTGGGCTGGGGATGTCTCCACGGTATATTGCGTCAGCCGGCCGCCCCGGCGAGTTGGGCATGATGACGGCTGACGACTGCCAGGAGGGGTATGTACCCTTGCTGGCCGATAACGCATCGAATTACGTCGCCGCGGGCGTGAGTTATGCGATTCCCCTTTTTCGGCCCATCCGGTTGGCCAGCAAAGTCGCCTGCCCGGCCCTGGTGTTGATTTGCGACCACGATACGGTCGCTCCGGCGAAAGCTGCGGCCAAAGCGGCCGAGACAATGCCGAATGCGGAAGTGAAGCGCTATCCGGTCGGTCATTTTGATGTCTATCGGGGCGAAGCTCTAGATCGGTCCATCAAAGATCAGCTTGATTTTCTGGCCCGGTTTTTCCGGTGAAAGTAAAACCAGAGCAGAGTTCTCTCCGGATCATCGGTCTTACCGGAAGTCTCGCGGCCGTTTCTGGAAAACCGGTGGAAAACCGGGACAGATTTATTTTCTACGGTTTCCTCTTAATCACTGCGGCGATCACACTTTCCCGTGTGGCATTACCTGGAGGCCGACTCGTTAATCCATTGTCTCTCCCAGCGCCAGCCGAAATCCCTGGGGTGGCACCCCGTGTGCCCCCCCCCCTCACACCAAGCCAAGCTCCTCAATCCTGATTGCCATCGCTTCCGTTGAAACATGAAACTGGTTTGCCAAAGATACAAAGTGTTCAAAGTTAAAGTGTTCAGTTGAGGCAAGTAGTCGGGCGAGTTCCCGACGGTTTCTACATTTCCTAGCAAGTTCGTTCGCATTTTTGAATCCCAGAGCAAACGCTGTCTCGGAGGTGATTTCAAACGGGCGACTGTGGAAGATTTCAAGAAAACGCGCCACAACAAGGTTTTCCGGCATCAGGAAATATGTTGCGAATCTATCGGCTTCTCTTTCTTTCGGATCTCGCTTGAGGCGTTGAGACTCGTCCGGCCGGTCACGATGCATTGCGCCCTGCAGGTCATGCAGGGCGGCGTGGCCGATCTCATGTGCTGCAGTAAAGCGCCTAATTTTGGATGGGAACTGAGGTGAGATATAAATCGCCTTTGCGCTATCGTCTATAAGGCCAGCAACATCTGCATCACCATCACTGGTCTGGTGAACTCCGATGCCTGACTCGTCGCGATAGCTGAACCCGAGAAGATTGGCTACGACCTTTGGTTCGAGCATTTCAACGGGGTCTTTCGGTACCTTGCTGCCCCAAATGGCCTCGCGGTTTACCCAAATGTGGCGATGCAAAGACGTTACGATTTTCTGAATATCGTTGTCCGAATAGGCTGGCTTCTTCGCTGTTTTATAGGGTGCTGAGGTAAATGCCAGTGGCTCATTTACACCTTCAGACTGAGCTTTGGGCACAGATTCCACTTCCGATTCCTCGTTATCAACAAAGATGTAAGGGTTGTGGAAGTCCCCTGGGCCAGGGGCTGAAGCATAGGACGCCCTCGGACGGTGGAGTTTTTCCTCTTCCCCCTGATCATCTTGCTCTAGCTCTTCAATGTGGGCGTACGGGTTTTGATAAGCTTCGCGGCTCATGGCAAGCATTACTGAGCGGGCTTTAGACATTCGATGTTCCTCAGCTTCTGAAGCCTCGTTGACTCCATGAATTTAAGCGAAGGCGATCTGTCAAATAGGACGAGTCTTCGCGATACCCAATGCCGCTGGATTCTCTCCACCCGGTCTTTCTGGTGATTAATTGATCAGTTCTTGCAGTATAACAGGATATAGTGATCTGTGAATAAGGATAGAACTATGGATTGCTCATGCCCGTAATTAGAAATCAATTATAAAACAGTTGCATAGGGTGAAAGTGTCACCTAATCAGCGTCTTGTGTGTAATTCGTGAACACACTAGATGTAGTAGTAATTCCCTCCTTCAGTGAGAACTAGGGCAGTTCGGCATTTTCTAATGGTGCCTTTTCACGAGTGTTCTGCTCACTTTCGGCTCTAGTGATCTTGGGAGGCGGAGGCGTCCAAGCCTTCAACAACTGCCCAGCCTCCTGATAAAAATGCGGCACCGCTTTTTCCAGTTCTTCAACAAACACCTTCCGCCCACTGAACTTCCCGGCAAGATCCACCTCGTAAACAACTTCCAGCGTCGTGGCAGCAGTATTGGACGTATCCGATTCAAGCAACTCCGGCGAATCCCGCAGGTCTTTCAGTGCCTGGTAGGTTGTTTCTGCCTTGCCGGGCCTGGTGGCGCGAATGAAGAACCCGGTGGGTGTGGTTTTCTTCAGTTGGCGCAAGAGCCAGTTAACCCTGGCTTTGGTGCTTTGTTTGTCTTTCGGCGCTGCCAGGCGCATTGAACAGTAGATCATTCGCCGCTGAAGGTCTGCGGTTACTTCCAGGTCCGCCGCTGCGTTGATGATGTGGAGAGCGCAATTTAGTGTCGGTGCTTTGCAGAAGGCATCGGCATCGTCCTTCAGGCGTTTGGCAGGGTCCAGGCGGTGGTCGTTTTTCAGTTTCAGTGAAACGTCGCTTCCAGTAAGGCGGGACATAATCAGGCAAAGGTCCCGTTGCTCCTGATGCCAGGCGGCGATGGTGTTCTGAACTTCATCGCTGGTTTTGGCGAGTGGAGCATTGCTCTTCACTTTGTTGACGACGTCTTTCCACTCCGCATTCATCTGGTCGAAATGGCTGATGCCGGAACGGTCGCTTTCAAGGTAGCGCAGGATTTCGCTGAGGATGAATACCTGGTCCTCGTCTTCAACACCATCGTTCTTGAGCAGGAGCTGGCACTGGGTTCGGATGAAGGCCCATGACCAGTGAAAGAGGGCGACGGATTTGGTGGCGTTCTTCGGGAGTTTTACGGGGTGGTGAGTCGGCAGTGCTGCAAACTGGTTGGTGATGGTGATCACGGCATCCAGTTTGTGGTTCTTTGCCTGCTGGAGGTAGCGCGATACTTGTTCCTCGCCAATGGTGTCGTTGCCAACCTTGGCTTCTATGAGTGCCCGCCACTCACGCCTGCCAGTGCGAAGAATCAGGAGGCCGTCTGGTCGGTCTTTGTTTTTGACCGCTTTCTTGTCCTCGTTCTGGAATACCGGCTCTATCCACGCCTCAAGGGTGGCGTTGGTTCCGACGCGCACTCCCAGGGATTTCAGCAGGGACTGCCGCAGTTCAAGCACGGAGCGCAGGCCCGCGAGTATCACGGAGACGGACTTTAGTTCTCTGGCACTGTCTGGCGTTACTGGGATAAGGCGTGCTGGCTCATCGCCAATGAGGAAGTCGGGACGGGGCATCGCTGGGCGCTCCATGCTTTTATTTGATTTAGTTTCCTAACTAAGACTAGCAGTGATGCCTGTTCGTTGGGCGTTCAATTGTAAAATGGTGAAAAACATGATGGATCAGTATAAGGCTGGCAGGGTTGTACCTATTTAGGTACACTGGCTTTCACCAAGGAAGGGGTTGTATGACAAGGAAAACGGTTAATGTTGTATTTTATAGAACAGCCAAAGGTCGAGAGCCGGTCAAAGAGTGGTTACTGAAGCTGGATAAGGATGATCGTTCCGTGATCGGGACGGACCTGAAAACGGTGGAATATGGTTGGCCACTGGGAATGCCGCTGGTGAGGGGGTTCTCGGGCAAAGCCAATTCAGACTTGTGGGAGGTTCGCAGCGATCTCTCGAACAGTCGGATTGCACGAGTCATATTCACGATGTTTCGCGGCGATATGGTATTGCTGAACGGCTTTATCAAAAAGACTCAGAAAACACCGGATCAAGAGTTGGCGAAGGCAAGAGATCGAAAGAAAGATCTTGTCTGAATGGGAGCAGGAAAATGACACAGCACAAACACGTTGGCAGCTCTCTCGATGATCTGCTGGAATCCGACGGCACGCTTGAGCAAGCAGAAGCCGAAGCGTTGAAACGGGTAATTGTCTGGCAGATTCAGCAGGCGATGGGGCACACCGGCGTAAACAAGTCCCAGCTCGCCCAGAAGATGCATACCAGCCGGACGGTGGTTAATCGACTTCTTGATGAGAAGGATACTGGTGTAACCATCACAACGCTTGTTAAAGCGGGGCGCGCTTTGGGGATGACCTGGACTTTGCAGGCCGATGAGGATAACGGCTCTCCTCGCGCGGCTTGATCCCTGCCTGGTTATTTTAGAAACTCTGGTTGTTATATCAGCGGCAGGAGCCAGTGAAGGCGATCCTGTGAAAACATGGATAAATCTCCCTCAAGGACAGAAGGAGCAAAGGAATGAGCAAGAAAGTTGTTTTATTAGGTGACGTGGGTACTGATCACTCCGGGTTCCCACCAACCCCGGTGATCGCCGGCTCCCCCGATGTGTTGATCGATGGCAAACCTGTTGCCCGTGTTGGTGATCCCCTCGCACCACATTCCAAACCCAAGCATCCACCTCATCCCCGAGCTATAGCCGCTGGTTCTAGAACCGTTCTGATCAATGGTATTCCTGCCGCCGTGACGGGTGGGGCGATTTCCTGCGGTGGCGTCACCATTGGTAGTGGCAGCGTGGTTATTGGTGATACCTATACGCCCGCCCAATTCTCTGGTATTTCACCCGCCCCACTAAAGCCCGCTTCGAAGGCGGAGGCATCTTATGCTAGTCGTGCTGATGGTGGAGCTATAGGCTCCTTATCGTCCCCACAGTCCGCAAACCCAAACGGGTTAGCCCGAGGCGATAGCAGTGCGGTTGTAGGAGGCCAGATTGTGTCTGGTGCGTCTGATCAGGATTCAGAAGACCAGCCGCAGAAAACTACTGTGGAACCAGGCTTCCACGTGGTTCAGAGCCCAATGAGCAAGACCACTTTGTTGGCTGCGCTCTATGGTGACGCTTCTGCAAAGCCTGACAGCTTTGAACGTTTGAATCCGGGCCTTGGAGGTCAGGTGTTACCCGGTGAGATGATCGTGCTCGGTGATCAGGAAGGAATGGAGTGCACCCGGGAAGAAGCTGATTTGATGGAGGTGGCGGCACAGGTGAATGCCCAGGTACGGGCACTGGATCAGGACGAGGCGCAGTTTATCGTAAAGTACTACGATCTGCTGGAGGCTATCACCTCGACAGGTTCTGCGGGGCTTGGGGCTGGGGCTGTCATGGTTGGGAGGCAGATTGGCAGCATTGAGAAGACGTTAAAGAACATCGAGCGGCTTCATCAAGAAAGCTACCGGAAGCATGGGCATCTCAACCATCCGGAGTTTTTCGAGAAGCGGCGTGCGCTTTTCAAAGAGCTGGATTTTTCTTTGGGAAGTGTGGCACGTCAGGGCATGTCTCTGGATGATGATGCAAAGTTGAAGCGGGCACTGGGGTTGTCGTCTAAGAGTATTGTGCATAGTTGGAAGACCGCCGGGGTGGGTGGCATACCAGGGTACGCTACGCACTACGAGAGGCTGGCAACGGGGGCCAGATATGCTCGAAATGTGGGCTATCTGGGAATCACCTTGGATGTGTCCATGTCTGCGCTAAAGATAAAAGAAGCATGCACTGCGGACGACGACAAGGAGTGTCAGGTTGTGGCTTATAGGGAAGGTGGAAAACTGATTGGATCTTCTGGTTTTGGTGCAGCTGGCGGGGCTTTGGCCGCTGGCTGCACGATGGTTGCTGTGACCTCAGCGGGCATCGGTGGCGTTGCCTGCGTAGTTATCGTGGGAGGACTGGGAGCTGCAGGAGGTAGCTATTTCGGGGCCGGAGTTGGCGAGGCGACAGGTGAAATCGTGCGGAAATCGATACATGAATAGTGAGCAACTCGTAGACATCGCTGAGGTATTGTTGGTCGTTTCCGTGCTTGGAGGATTTTTTCTGCTCGTTCTGATTTTGACCTTCCTCTTTCCTAAAATTGCGGAAGTTGAAAGTCGGATTGCAACACCCGGCAAACAACTGGACGGCATCCGGGAAATTTGGGGCAATGGCCCAATAGGTCGCTGGATGCGGGTGGTTCATGTCTACTTTTTCTTCATCTTTCGTAACCTTCCTCGTATCGGTCCTAGGATCGAGTCCAGGATGGGCGATGAGGCAGAGGCGCTTCCGATGGGCCTTAAACTCTGGGTGATTCTGCCGGTATCAGTTTTTTTCGTTTCGATTATCGTGTCGCTTATGGCGGCTTGGTACCTTGGGGTGTTCGATTAGTTGAAGATTGTCATCGGTAGACGGCTCGTTCTGACCTTTATGGTTGAGCTCACTGGTCAGCGCGGCCCAGCCCAGTCGTCCCGAGTCCCCTCGAATGTCATTCCCAAAGAAGACTGTTCAACTTTGAAGGTTGCGATGAACCGTCGGTCTGGCAGGCGGTACCAGAAATCTTTGGGTACGCAGATTTCGAAATACAGACGATCCAGGTGATCATTTTCTAGCTGGTAGCTGCATGAATGGCGTCCACCGCCGCGGTATTTGGTGACCTCATACTTTACCATTCTTGTTTCGCTATCCAGCATTGTCCAGATGCGCGGGATGGTGTAACCGAAGGATAAGTGAAGCACCGACCAGAGCAATAAGGGGCAGCTAATGAAGGCGAGGTATTTCTTGGCACGGCCCAATGAATACCACTGAGGTGCTGGGTTGATCTTTCCTGTGTGCCATAGGTAGCCAGTCCAGAGTGACACTGCGAATGCCACAAATGCCGATAGGTATAGCGCGATCGTCGCAACCTCTGGGTCGGGACAGAAATTTTTAGGGCCGAATATCTGAGGCACCGCGAGGATGATAGGTGGCAGCAGAATGACACACAAAATTTTCTGGTGCCGATTCATGCCAGATTTCAGGGAAGCTCTCTTCATAGGTAATCCGTTACAGTCAGGCAGCGTATTCCTTACGCTGTGGATGCATGGTACCAAACGGTTATGTGTGGAAGCCGGGACAGATCTATTTTTTGAAACCTGCGGTCGCCTGCACACCGCCATCCGCGAAGACGCCAGCATGAACCTGGCCGCCATTGATTCGTTTAGCCCCCCAGGCCCAAGCCCAATATATAGAGACCGATTCCAGCCCAGGTGAACAGTAGCAGCGCCCAAGGTAGACATTGGGTTCGATAGCGGATCTCGAATTTTGCAGGATTTTGTTCTGCGCTTTCGGTCGCTGTTTGGTGTTGTTCTTTTTTGCGCTGTTTGTCTTTTTCCCGGGCGTTGGCTTTTTGCTGTTTTTTATACTGATCAATGCCCTTTTCGATGCCCTGCGCAATCATTTTTGTCTGCTCCTTGCTTTGCCGGGGTCGCTGAGTCGCCTTTGCCATGGTCAAGGCTTCCTCCTGGGTTTGCGGTGACGGTGCCTGCTTTTTAATTTTTGCCATAGGGCTCGGCTCGGGTTGTTGGTGAATGGGCTATTATAACGGTTAAGATCGGCGTCCAGCGCAGAGAGGATTCTGTGCTTCAAAAGCAAGGAGAAGCTGATGCCAAGACAGGCCAGGGTGATTGTGCTTGGTTTCTCCATGATCAGCATCGTTTATTCAGCCAGGAGCTACGCTATTACCGTGCCATTGCCTCGTTTATATTCTTTCCGTCGTTGCCCTTACGCTATGCGCGCTCGGCTCGGGATCTTGTTTGCCGGGCTGACGGTGGAGCTGCGGGAGATCGTGCTAAAAAACAAACCGGCGCAGATGCTGGCGGTCAGTCCCAAGGGCACGGTTCCTGTTCTGGAGCTGGCAGGAGGTGACCGTTCCGAGAGGCTCGTTATTGAGGAAAGCAGGGAAATCGTCGAATGGGCGTTGCGGCAGAGTGATCCGAAGGGTTTGTTGAACACGGATTTAGTAAGCGCTAATGCCCTGATCGACCGCAACGATAACGAATTCAAACACTGGTTGGATCGTTATAAATACGCGGATCGCCATCCAGAACTCTCCCAGTTGGATTACCAGCAGAAGGGTGAGGTGTTTTTGCAGGCGTTGGAAAGCCTATTAGCCAAGAACCGGTATCTCCTGGGGAGCAACATCAGCATCGCTGATATTGGCATCATGCCCTTTGTACGCCAGTTCGCCCATGTCGATCGGGAGGTGTTTTACAGTCTGCCCTATCCGAATTTACAGAAATGGCTGAGGGATTGGCTGGAGCATCCAGTGTTCCTGCAGGCCATGATCAAACTCCCGTCTTGGCAGGAAGGCGATGATGAGGTGGTGTTTCCACAAATAACCGCGTTCGCAAGATCTTAAAAACCGTAAAATCCGGGACAGATCTATTTTCCCCCTGCCCGTTCCCGCCGAATCAGCAGTACCAAAGCCAGCGCCGGTATCTCGGCCCAACCGGGGCGCTCGGCCACTTGCTCCGGACGGAATTTTCGGCCGTACCAGGAACCGATGATGATGTCTGGTTGGCGGGCGATGACGTCTTCGGGGTTCTCGATGATGCGTTCCCTGGCGCCCGGCTCGGCGCCGATGGCGTAGAGGGTCTCTGTGGTTTCTTCGGTTAGGCAGACGATGCGTTGGGGATAGTTCATGGGGGCACTATACCGTGAAAGTGGGGCTTGACCACTCATTCAAATCGGCGTGATCGCAGACACCCACAGCAAAATGCGCCCTGGCATTCACTCGTAGACGTCCCGCAGGGAAAGCAGCTCAAAGTCCGGGGTAACGCCCAGCCCGGGTCGATCACTGAGCCACATGCGGCCATTGGCGACTTCCGGGGCGCCTGTGGCGAGTTGCACTGTGTTGTAGTTGTGCAAATCGGTGGTGTTCAACAAGGCTCTGGGGGATGTACTGGCGGCCAGGTGCGCGTAAGCCGCCGTCGCAATTCCACTGCCCCAGGCGTCTTCTACCGTCATGGGTATGCCGGCATCTGCACAGACGTCGCGAATGATCCGGGATGGCGTCAGTCCACCGAATTTGCTGACCTTTAGGGCAATGGCATCCATGGCGTCGTCCCTGATGCCGCGCTGGAGCTCATTCAGGGTGTTGAAAGCCTCGTCCAGTTTGATCGAATGCCTGGCACGGCGCCGGACCGACAGGCACTCTTCGTAGCTGCGGCAGGGCTGTTCCAGGTAAATATCCACATCCTCGACGGCTTTTGAAAAACGCAGCGCCTCGTCGCGCCGCCAGGCGGCGTTGATATCGCCGATCCAGAGCTCATCCGGCTGTTTGAGTTTGCCAAGCCTGCGAACCAGGTCAATGTCTTCTTCAACCTCATGACCCAGCTTAATTTGAATGTGGCGGAACCCCTCGTCGCGGTAACGTCGTAGTGATTCTTCCATTTCCTCTGGCTCGGCCAGTGGCACAATCCGGTGCAAGGGCATGGAGGGCGATTGAAGCCCGCCAAGCAAGGTGTAAACCGGAAGTCCGGACACCTTGCCCAGGAGGTCCCAGCAGGCAATATCGATGGCTGCTTTAGCCACGGCTTGGCCGGTAAGGGCCTGATTCATCCGTTCCTGGATGACTGACACTTCCCGCGGGTCCTGGCCGAGTATTTCAGGAGCGAGCAGGGACAGGCAGGAGGGAAGGCCCTCGGCAAACGCTGGCATGTAGTTGGGGCCGCAGGGGCACACCTCGCCATAGCCTTCGAGGCCCGTGTCTGTTGAAAGTACAACCACCGTTGTTTCGAAGGCCTGATGAGAGCGGCCGCCAGCGAAGGCATAGGCTTTTCCAGTATATTCCAGGCTCGCCGTGTATACGGCCATTCGCTCGATACGCATAGACCACCTCGCTCTGTACCCATCCTTGATCAGGTAAATCTAGTTCAGCTATGTGGGGATAGATAGCAGAGCCGGTAGGTCCGCCGATCATTGGGCATCCCGGGTGGCTTCCACGATAGCGGCGAACTCACCGTTGTCCGTCAGCCGTCGGAAGACCTGTGCCAGAGGGAAGGCCAGGTCACGATGCTTGTTATTGAGATAATGATAAAGGTTGAATTCGGTAACCGGCCTGACCAGCACAATTAGCTGTGCTCTCTGCTTCGCGTTCAGAGGTGAGACGCCCTGGACCTCTGCCACCAGCCCCACATCAATACGCCCGGCTTTCAACAAATCCAGCATTTGATCGTAATCGTTCACCATGATGGTCTTCAGTCCACGAGCGGCCCGTTCTGCGACAATAATGCCCCGGCGCACACCCACCACCGCATTCGATAAATGCTGCGGATTCCAGTCGGTGATGCCAGACCCCATTGTCACTGCCATCAATCGCCCCTGGATTAGTGGATAGGGCACGGGAACAAGGTTGGGAAAGGACTTTTCAATGCCGGCAATTCGGAACAGCTCGCCGTCAACCCGCCCACTGTTGGCCATGTTCAGCGATCGCCGGGAGGGCATGAGCGTCATTCTTATATCGTAGCCAAATTCGCCGTAGGCCCGGCTGAGCATGCTTTCAGCCAGGACGGTTATAGGTGTCCTCTCAATGGATGAAAAAACGAGCTCATTGGCGCAAGCAATCAGGGGCACAAGCAGCCAAAGGCCGAGCGCAAATCCGATGTTCCTTTTTCGGCTGAGCCGGAGACGTTGCGCACACATATGTACCTCACCTATCAGGTGTTTACGACCAGCCGGTAGCAAGCACACCGAATACGATAGAGCTTAGTCTAGATGTGGGAGCGCGCATAGGCGCTCGTATTCGTGATATGACGGAATGCCATCGGTTGCGATGCCCGGTCAGGCGAACCTGCTGGAGGAACCCAGGGGCCTATTCCTCGTAAATCATCTTCCGCGTCATGCCGCCGTCGATCACGAAGTTCTGACCGGTCACAAAGCGGGCGTCCGGCGATACCAGGTAGGCCACCATGGCCGCCACGTCCTCGGGTTTGCCGACACGCCCACTGGGATGTTGCTCATGATCAGTGGCAGACAGAGGCTGCGGTTCAGAGGGCGCATCAGCCTGCCAGGCACTGACATCTATCCAGCCCGGGCTGATGCTGTTGGCCCGCACGTCGGGCCCCAGGCTCATGGCCAGAGCGTGGGTCAGGGCGAGCAGGCCGCCCTTGGTTGCCGCATACGCCTCGCTATTGGGCTCGGACTGCAAGGCGCGGGTAGAGGCTATGTTGACGATGCTGCCCCGGCGTTGGCGCAGGCGCGGTATCGCGTGCTTTGCCAATAAAAAGGCGCCGGTGAGGTTGACGTCGATTCTTCGTTGCCACTGATCCAGTTCAAGCATTTCTATGGGGCCGGTGTCTGGATCTGCGATCCCCGCATTATTGACCAGAGCATCCAGTCCCTGGCCCCATCGCGCGGCCTCCTCTACGGCCGAGGCGACGTCGGGCTCGCGGGATACATCCGTGGTGATCAGTAGCAGGTTGTCCGGATCGCTGAAATCCTGTCTGCATGCGCTGATGGCTTCTGCATTCTGGTCCAGGATCACCACTCGCCAGCCCTTGTCCAGGAAATGGGCGGCAATACCCTTGCCGATGCCCTGGGCGCCGCCTGTTATGAGGATGACCGGGGGTTGCTGTGCCATGTGTCTGGGCTCCTTTTGGAAACTGGGACAGAGCTATCTTCTCCCGCTGCCCTCTAAATCTCTACAAACCGCGGCACCAACATCAGCCCGTCACCCACTGCCAACATCTCCCAGGAGCTGCTTGCAAGGTACGGGTACAGAATCATCCCAATGCCGCAGTAACGGGTGACGATGTTTTCTGTGCGCCTACCGTACATGAAGTACCCGAATCCGATGCAGGTCCAGATCGGCCAGTGGCTGCAACCGAAAGGAGTGCGCATTCCTTAAGCTTCCGTAACCTATTGAAAGATAAATAAAAGGTAATAGGTGGAGCAGCGTGTATTTCTGGTACTCTCAAATGGTTCATAAAACTGGCAAGTGCCTGATGGGAGGATGGAGAAGATGGTCTCCTTCCCGTCATACCGGGCAGATCAGACCACCTGAACAATAGGATATATATCAATGAAAATGAAATCACTGCTCGTTTTTTTATCTCTGAGTGCCACCTCATTGGGGGCCGTTGCGGGTGACACAGCCGACGCCGCGCTAGGTGGCGGTATTGGCGGAGCAATTGGGGCTGCCATCGGCAACGAGGTAGGTGGCAGAGATGGTGCTATTCTCGGCGGTGCCGTCGGTGCGGCAACCGGAACAGCCATTACCACCAGAGATCATAGAGAATACGATGGCGACCATGATCGCCATCGTCATGACTACGATGATCGCCGGCCTTACCGGAAGTCTGGTGGCCATTTCTGCCCACCGGGCCAGGCGAAAAAGGGCAACTGCTGAAACGCTACACGCCTTGCGCTGCCATTTTGAACTCCAGCGCCATGTTGTACGCGGCTCCACGCAAACATATGACGTATTGCTCTCTGTTTTCCTGGAGTGTTTTCAGGAATTTGGACCGCACTTCTTTCTTCAGCCATTTGAAAGGTGCTTTTCCTGGTGCCAGTGGCTCGGGAACGTAGCGCATCGCCTCACTGCACTCGCCAGATTCGGCAACGAGCTTATACGTGAGGTTGAACAGCTCCTCATTCGGGTGCCAGCTATTGGCCTGTTTGCCAAAAAGGGCCACCAGAAATTCTGTCAGGTGCTCTCGATCATATATATCCATTTATCTCTCCCTGATGCTTTTCGCCACCTGTTTGTAGCGTGCGTCTTTTCCTTTGACGACAATATGATGAATAGCGGCTCGGTCAAAAATGTAGATATGCCCAAGACCGTGGGTCTCGCTATAACCTCCCAGTATGTCGAATGAGCCGAGTGAATCTTTATAAGCCGCATGGTCGGGTATATCGAAGGCTTCCCGTTGCTTGACCGCCATATCCCGAAGTTCGGGGGATAGAGATGGCCGAACATCTTCAGTAAAGAACGCACGAATGAATTGTTCAGCGTCGCCGGACAGATCAATGCCAGGGTAGAAGGTCTCGGCGTCGACTATTTCGTGAGACATCGTCCAGTCTTCATACTTGAAGATGAGGGTGGTGCTGGTATGGGAGATCAGTTCAGGTTCGGGATAATCCAAGGCGAGGTCTTGTGACAAGACGAGATTGCCTGCCATGCAGCCTGTTGCGAACAGGCACAAGGCGAGCAGGGGAACGATGAATATCCTTTTCATGTTGGGTTCCTTCTCAATGACTTGGAAGGAATATACGGGCCCTCCCTTTTGAGCGCAACCTGTCGAAAGCCCGGGCAGGTATTCTGGACCGGAGAACCGGGATAGATTTATTTTTCCGGTTTTCCCCACCATATTGCTCAACGCGGTCACAACCGTTTCGGACGAACACACCGACAGGAGCACCACAATGACATCACCCAGTGAAAATGTCCGGAAACCCTGAAGGCCCAGTCTTCCTAGTGGAAGGCCAAGACAGACCTATTTTTGGTGGATTTAACGGCATAGAATTGGCGAACGGTATCAACTGGATGTTCATATAGCACCCAGATAACAAGCGCAACGACAGGCCTTATTATGCATTTGGATAAAGCAAAGAAGCGCATTGCAAAGCAGGTCAAGAAGGGCTTTCATGGCTATCCGTTGGTTTCGCTGGAATACTTTGGTAAAGCGCCGGATTCAGCCACCGAGGTCGTTGTTTCATTTACTGAGGAAGAGGGTGCCGATCCTCAGAAGCAAACGTTTGTAAGCGGCGGTGATGCCCGGGAAGATGAAACAATCCAATCCACCCTCGTGAAAATTATTGAGCGGGCGGATGCCAAGACGGTGACCGAGATCGAGGGCATTTCCACTCTATAATTAAAACAGACGTGTTAGCGCCATGATGACTTGTTCATGCAAGCACAGAGCCCCTCAGAGGTAATCTTGGCGAATAAGCATCTTTTGGAAAGAGTTACTTGGAGTTATCAGCCCATTTCGAAAAATATCTATCAAACAAGAGCTATCAAACAGACATGACGAGAAAGACATTAGGCTTAACCCGGAAACCCATTAAAGACGCCAAACCAGTGGCTGAGGAAGCCGAAGCTAAGGTTGAGGTTGAGGCTGATCCACAAAAACGTTTTTTAAACGGTGTGGCTATCAATCCAACGCCGGGGATTCGTTTGGAGTCAGGTTCAGAAAAACTCACGGTGCGTGCGATGGATTTGATCACGCCGATTGGAATGGGGCAGCGAGGTTTGATAGTTGCACCTCCGGGGTCTGGAAAATCGACGATCTTAAAAGATATTTGCCAGGCGGTGGGAAAGGCGTATCCCGAGATTAAACTTTACGCGTTATTGATCGATGAGCGACCCGAAGAGGTCACTGATTTCAGGCGTAGCGTCCCGGCCGAGGTACACGCTTCTTCTTCGGATGAAAGCTATGCTCATCACGTTCGCGTTGCCGATGAGCTTCTTGATATCGCCCGCCAACAAGCGGGCGAGGGTCACAACGTCATGATTGTGATTGATTCTCTCACGAGGCTTTCGCGTGTGCATAATGCGGAGCGAAAGAGCAGCGGCCGTACTATGTCAGGCGGGGTTGATGCGCGAGCGATGGAGATCCCGCGGAGGTTGTTTGGCGCTGCACGAAACATTGAGAATGGCGGGTCGCTGACCATTTTGGCTACCGTTCTGGTTGATACCGGCAGCCGTATGGACCAGGTTATATTTGAGGAATTTAAGGGCACGGGGAACATGGAGCTGGTTTTATCAAGAGACGTTGCGAATCAGCGAATCTTCCCCGCGCTGGACATTTCGAAAAGCAGTACACGCCGTGAAGAGCTGCTGTTAGATCCGAAATATTTAGACAAGATAAGAGCGTTGCGCCGGGCGCTTAGTGGTCTCAAACCGCTAGAGGGCACAAGAAGGCTGGTTGAGTTGCTTGAGAAGTACCCCACAAATGCTGAGCTTCTGAACAGCATCCCCGGAACGCACACCGATTGAATCTGCGATACGAGGTCAGGCCCGCGAGAAAGCCGCAAACACATAGAAGCGCTGGGTAAGCGGTTTGGGGTGCCTCCGGTACTGTTTTTCTGAAAACGACGGACCGAAGGAGAAAAGCGATATGAGCACCGCTTCAGCGGCCTATCCAATCGGTACTCCCTGGGGCGCTGCAGTTCGTGGAACAGTGTGCGGCGATCGACTATGCGCTGTGAGTAGGAAAACCGGGACAGAAACGGCTTAAACTCGGGGCGGTTCAGATGAATGTCCAGGCCAAGACCCGCGTAATCTTATTTCCCTGCTTCATCTCAATTTCCCTTATATCGACTGCACCAAGCATACGAATCAACTTCTTTGCGGGCTTAACATTGTCGGCTTTTGAAACCAGGCTGGTAAACCAGCGACATTGAGTTGAATACGCCTGGCTTTCTCTTATCAGCTTTTTCAAAAACAGCTGCTCACCCCCCTTGCACCAAAGCTCTGCTCCCAGACCGCCAAAATTCAGAGTAGGGGATTCGGATTTTGTTTTTTGTTCACCGCGACTGCGAGCAAGGTTATTGAGTTTTAGCCGGCTACCTTTCATCGCGTCATCGAGAGATGCATGGAAAGGCGGGTTGCATACGCTGACATCAAAGAACTCACCAGCTTGGATGATCCCTTCGAACATGTGGTTTTTATCGTGCTGGGTGCGGAGCGTGAAGCGACCTTTGAGTGTGGGGTTGTTGGTGATGATTGTGGCTACGTTCGCAAGCGACTCCGTATTGATGTCGCTACCGACACACTGCCAGCCGTAAATTTGGCAGGCCAGCAGCGGGTAGATGCCATTGGCTCCCGTCCCTATATCCAGCAGCTTGATGCTGGGCTGATCAAGCCCGGGCAAGTCAGCGATGTAATGGATATAGTCGGCCCTGCCCGGGATTGGAGGGCAAAGTGCCCCGTCCGGAATGTCCCAAGCGACAATGTTGTAGTATCGGTTTAATAACGCGGCGTTGAGAGTTTTTACTGCCAATGGGTCTGCGAAATCGATGGAAAGGTTGCCATGAGGGTTCGTTTTCACATGGGGGGCTAGTGCCGGGTGGGTTTCTACGAGAGCTGAGAGGTCATAGCCCTGATTGTGCAGATTCCTCGGGTGTAGATCCTTGCGAGCAGGCTTTGTGGAAATCGGAACAGGATTATTTTTTTGGTTCATAAGCAGGGGGAAGCTGTGACAGACCTATTTTTCGGGGCTTTCGCGTAGGTTCTCTGTGTAGATGAATTGCGAACAGGCGTTTACGAAAGTCATCGGATGGCAAAGTTGCATGCTATCACTCAATCAGTCGTTACACATTTCTGCCAGTGAAACATACACTCCATAAGAAGAGGTTACGGCAGTTCTGTACCTTGAAAATAGGTCGGATGAGCCTCTGACCGTCAGCATTCGGTTAATCGGGTAACCTGGTTCGCTTTCCCGGAGTCATTCCCCGCTCCCACTCAGCTTCGTCTCCTGGCGCCGGAAGAAACCGGCCAAACTCGATCATCTGAGTGGCTGGAATGTCCTGCAGGTAGATCCACACGTCCTCAGCAGTTATGCCCGCAATTCGGGCTACCTCTTCAAGCATCTGGCTCATCAGGGCCTGCTTGACCTCGGTATTGCGGCCCTGCCGGATCAGGCCGTGCACATACACTTGGGGCGCGGTGTTCACGCTGCCACCGACAAAGTGATCGCCCTCATTGGTCGAAAAAAACAAAACCTGGGCAAAGAAACGGGGCGCGCCGGTTTGCGTGTTATGGGCCGTTGTTATGGTCTCCGCGATCTGTGATTTCTGCTGCTGCGACAGAGAAAGATTCGCGACCGTGACGGTGTAAGTGGGCATGGGGAATCCTACCGGGAGTGACATGTATTTACCTGTTCTGGCCGACATTGAGAATCAGGTGGTCTTGTTTCACTATAGCAATGCTTACCTGCATGGCCATACGCACGGGCCGGGTTGGCGTCATTCGGGAATCTGGAGGGCGTAAGCATGCAAATCGGAGTGATCGCAGACACCCACAGCAAGATGCGTCCCGAAGCCCTGGAGGTTTTGGAAGGCTCAGATCTGATTCTTCATGCCGGTGACGTGGGTCGGGACGAGGTTCTGGAAGCGCTGGAGCAGATCGCCCCTTTGGTTGCGATCCGTGGCAATATCGACAAAGTAGGCCGGGCAGCGACCCTTCCGGATGTTCGGGATCTGGAATTCCTCGGCCACGCTTTTTACATGCTCCACGACGTCAAAACCCTCGACCTCGATCCGCAAGGCCGTTACCGCGTGGTCATCGCTGGGCATTCCCACAAACCCCGTAATGAATGGATTGGCGATGTGCTTTATTTCAATCCGGGTGGCGCCGGGCCCCGGCGTTTTACTCTGCCGATCACGGTGGGGCGGTTGCAGGTGAGTGAGGGCGGTGTGGTTGGTGAGATTGTTGAACTGCCGGTTTGATCCAATCGTGAAGGAGCCACCCGACAAAGCGGTGCCATGAACCAGGCGCAGATCAATCAGTGGCTGCAATCGAAAGGTATTCGTTAGTGAGATGGCTATCGAGCCAAACTGAAAACCGGGACGGATATAAGTCAGGTGGTCGTAGCCTATAAAGCAGAGCGATAAATCTCCATTCGGAAATTAATCGTCACCTGATTTCGGCAACCCATTCCATCGAACTGTAGCTGCTTGTCACGAAGAGCTCGGGCGATTCTATCCAGTGATTGTTTCAGCCAGCCGCGAGTGAAAACGGATATCCCCATTGTCAGCCCGGTCACCAGCTCCTTCATACTGGCGTTGCATTTGACCAGTTCTTCCATGGCTTGCTCAACAACCTCAGCCGTGCGTTCATTGAAGTTGTGTTTCAGGCCCCGCAACTGGTTGTCGTCAAAGAGTATGTTGATGATCGTCATGAGATCATCTTTTTCCTGCCTCGTAAGCATATTACTGTCCCCCGATTCCTTTCAGGATTTCATTTTCGATCTCGTCCCAACTGAAGTTGTCCAACACCAGTTGAGTAAACAGATCTGGCTTGGCCGGTGAGGTGAGCATGATCACCGTTTTTTTGGGGCTGAAGGCGATGTAGGCAGTGATCTCACCAACGGTCATCACGCTGGTTTGTTTCTCATCAGCAGGTTCCAGCGTCATTCTGGTAATCCCTTCAAGCTCCTTTCGGAACTCAGGGTCCTCAACCGAACTGAGGTCGCGATTGAAGATGTAGCCGGGCGCCTGGTTCATCTGAATAGAGGGATTGCCCCAGTCCTCAGGTGTCACCACGGTGGCGAAGAGGCCTTTGCGACCGTCATACAAAATGAGCTCACCGTCGCTACCGATAAACGATGCGCCCGCAAGCGATTCGAGGGGGAGCGTAATGGGGTGTGCCACGCGGCTGACCGTGACGCCAGGAGCTTCTTTTCGCGGCTCGACCGGGTCAAGCACATTAAGCTTGGGGGAAGATGCACAGGCGACTGCCGAAAGGCAGAGCAGTAACGCCAGGGCGGTTGAGCTAAAACGGTTCATCGTCCGGTTCCTTTGGAGAAGTTTCAGTCCGTTGGACGAAGGTTACTTTTTGGGCGCGTTGATGGAAAGGGTTGGTTTAGCGTCATATTGCTTAATGTCGGGAAACTAGATCTGTTCCAGCTTCTCGCGGGCCGCTTTTGTTTGAATTTTCTCGTTGGATATTAACGAAAACTGGGACAGAACTATTTCCTCGACTTTTCCCTCTATTTTTTCCTACCCCCTGCTGAGACGGATTCTTCATATCCATATACCACTCGCGTATAGCCCATAATTGCACCAAATTTCCCGAGGCCTTGTGGCACAAGGCTTATGGGTACTTAACCCTAGGTTTCCAACAAACTTATCCACAGCTTCTGTGAGTAAAGTACGTGGCAATACCGGTTTACCAACGAGCCGGTACTGACCAGAATCCTCGATCCTTACGTTTTTGAATGCCTGCTCACTAACGGGCCAGGGTATAACGGGAGCCTCCATGAAAGCTGTACTTGATGCTTATCTGAATACTTCGCTGGTTCTGCGCATTGGTATTGCGCTTGTTCTTGGTCTGGTTGTAGGACTGGTGGGCGGGCCCGCAGTGGCCGAATGGCTGGACCCTCTGGGAGAACTGCTGCTTCGGTTGCTGAAGTTCCTGGTTGTGCCGATTGTCCTGTTAACACTGATGGTGGGAATCAATCAGGCCAATCTTGGCAGTATGGGGCGTGTGGGCCGGAAGATGCTGGGCTTTTATGTGCTGACTTCGGCGTTGGCGATCACGGTGGGGCTGGGTGTAGCGTCTGCTTTCTCGCCTGGCAGTGGCCTGGAATTGACGTCTTCGGAAAGTGTCGAAGTGCCGGAGAATCCGGGCTTTATCCAGGTACTTCTGAACATTGTTCCCACCAACATGGTTGAGGCCTTTGCCGAGCCGAACCTGCTGGGGATTATCTTCACCGCGATTGTTTTTGGCATTGCCCTGTTGAAACTGCGGGAGTCAAAGGCTCACGGCGAAGTCGCAGAGCGGGTGTATGGCGTGGTTTCTGGCCTGAACGAGGTCACCATGAAGGTGATGGCCGGGGTGCTCCAGTATGTTCCGATTGGTGTGTTTGCGATTGTGGCCAGCACGGCAGGTGAGCAGGGCATGAACACGATACTGGCCCTCGGGGATATGGTCATGGTGTTGTACATCGCCCTGGCGGTGCAGCTGGTGGTCTACGGGGTTCTTATGCGTCTTAATGGCGTTAACCTGATGGACTTCGTTCGCGAGGCCCGGGCTCCGGTCGCCACGGCTTTTGCCACCCAAAGCAGTTCCGGAACGCTGCCCCTGACCCTGAACGCAGCGCGGCGTTTGGGTGTTTCCCAGAGTATCTATGGCTTCAGCTTGCCGCTGGGGGCCACCATCAATATGGACGGAGCCGGCATCCGCATTGCCATTTCTGCAGCCTTTGCCGCCAATGTGATCGGGGTGCCCCTGGACTTTGTCACCATGCTGGAAATCGTTCTGATCGGCACTCTGGCCTCCATCGGTACGGCCGGTGTGCCGGGTGCGGGTATCGTGATGATTGCTACGGTGTTTGCCCAGGTGGGCCTGCCCATTGAAACCGTAGCGCTGCTGGTGTCCATCGATGCCCTTGTGGGTATGGGGGCCACGGCGATGAATGTCACCGGGGATCTGGTGTGCACTTCAGTGATTGCCCGTTCCGAGGATAAATATGAGGCGGTAGAGGCAGGCTCAAGCCAGGCGGTGCCGCAGGAACAGCTGTCCTAGGGGCAGCGTGTCAGTGGGAGCCGAGCATCGGCTGACTCACATTCATGCGGCCCCTTTCATGCTGGTCATCTGAGCGACATAGGCGGTGATAAAGGCGGTTTCCTGAAATACCTTCAAACCCGTGTCGGCGAACGCAATGGGCAGCGGGTTGGATGCCAGGGTAGATTTGATCATTGCCGGGGGCAGCAGGGTCACGGTCAACTCATTATCGGTGATCAGTTGAATGGCCGCTTCCAATTTGAAGCTGATGGCACCGCCGGCAAACTTGCCTTTCGGCATCCGCTCTTTGATCGCGACACGGGTGACCCCGTACTCGGCCATTAACTCCGCAAAGGCCGCCTGGAACCGCTTCAGGTCTTCACGGCTATGGTTTTTCGGCAGTGACAGTTTGCGCACCTTGCACTCCGGCAGGTTGAACTGCCCTCTGTCCATATTCAGCAAACACACCACCGCATCGCTGCCCGTCAGTTCAACTCCGCATACAATCATAGTCACCGTCCTTTGAAGAATAATTTATCTGACAGACTGAGAACCTGGCGGGGAGAATGCCCAGGCTATCGCTGGGAGGAGATTTTTAGCACGCTTGTGGGGGCGGTGATATAGGCAGGTATAATTTTCTGAATCCAGAGAGCCGGGACAGATCTATCTTCGTGGTTTGAAGAATAGGCCTGCCCCGGTTTCGAAAGTGGCTCTTGGCGCCTTACTGAACGTCGTAAACCTCAATGATCGTTTTAGCCAGTTCAAGGTCGTTCTCGTTCGCCAGGGCAAGCTGGTTCAGTGCCCGGACGGTGGTGTCTTTCTGCGCGGCGTCGATGCCCAGCAAGTGCACGATGGTGTCCACCTTTTCACCACCACCGCTGGCCAGCTGGTGGCGGAACTCTCCGCTGAACGCGATGATGATTTCTTTGATCTGTCGCGGCTTGGAGGTTGATATTCCCGTTGGCGTGTCGGGCTTCAGGGTGACGAAGTACTGGTCCGGTGAAAATTCGTGAATGGCACCGGAGACGCCATCGGTAGTGGAACCGACCAGCCCTCCAATCACGATGTTTCCGAAGAACCACGGGTTGGTTGTGGTGGAAAGCTGAGCGGTGTGGGTCTCGTAGCCTTCCTTCTCAAAGGTAATGGGTTGGTTGGAGGCCCGGTCCACCGGCACAGTCAGCGGGGTTTTACCAAGTACTCGGCCGGAAACCGTAACGGTGGCTTCTTCAGGCTCGCTGTTGAAGGTAAGTTTCTGATCGGTTCCGGAGACGATCGACGCGCAACCTGTTGATAGAAAAGCGATCGCGGCCAGAGCGACTAGTAACGGATACTTCATGGTGCTTCCTTGTAGAAGTGCTGAATTCCAGGAAAGTTATTGCGCCAGCGAGATGTTGCCGGGCTGGATTTGCAGTTCAGAGAGTTTCTCAACCAGGCCCTGAATGTTGGCTTTTCCGGATCCCTCGTTGGCCAGCCGCAGGCGCTTGATGGCAGCGAAGGCATCGCCAATGGTGGCGGTGTAGGGGGCAATGATCGTTTCATTCAACACGACTGCGCCGTTGTTTTCACGGTCGGTCAGGATGTACTTCACGTGGGTGGTTACCTCGAAGTCCAGCCCGAAGACAGGTTGGTCAACTTCCAGCAGGAGCGCTTCAAGCTGATAGCGGCCAGAACCGGCTAGCAGTCCTTGTTTCTGCAGGGTTTGCTTCAGAGCACCAGCGAATGCGTTGTTGTCGATCTCGGAGGTCCATGCGGGGTTGGTCTCTTCGCCGCCCGACACGTTGGTGACATCCACATTGTTTTGCAGGGCCGCGTCGTAGGGCTTCACTTGCCCGTCGTACACCATGTTGCCCATTTTGGCGCCGGAGGCGCAGCCGGTGAGGTAGAGCAGAGCGGCTAGCACCGCCAGAATCCTTGCGTTTCGCACGGTAGGTTCCTTCTTACTTATTTGATTATTTTGGGGTATTGCCTGCCATTGAGCCTGGGCTCGGAGCAGCGGGCCATGGTAGCTGAGCGTTGGTGGGCTTGCTATGTACCGAAGCGGCAACCGGAGTAAAATTTCGTAAAATCTCTTGGGCAGGCTGGGCAGGCTGGGCAGGCTGAGTCATTCCCGCCCCTGGGCAAATAACCTAGTTCAGTCGATAGAATGGACGATCATAATCGAGACTGGTTGGCCGTTGGTCTGGCGAACTGGTTGTGCCTTCTCCTGTGTAGAGAATATTGTTGTTGATGTAAACGACATTGTACTCGTCGATCTCGAAGTCGGCGCCATTGAACTGAGTCACATGCGACGTGAGTTCGGTAGCGGTGAGGCCGGAACTCAGTAAAACGTCTTCACCGAGTGTGAAGTTGCCTGATGAGGTAGGATTTGGAGCTTCCGGTAACGGGGTGGTGCAAGCGCTATCGATGTAGTTCTCGATACTTGTGGCAAATGCGCTGCGGGTGAAAGAGACCGTTACGATATCGTAGTGTGCTTCGCCCTCCACGTGCCCGCATGGTTTCTTCCAGGTGCCCTCGAGTACCGTGACTTGATCGGGTGGCGTCACGGGGTCGCTATCGTCGTTCCCGTCAGACGAACCTGAACCGGGAGTGGTATTTTCGTTGGTTTTTTCCAGGTCGCTCCCACTTCCGCCGCCTCCGCAACCGACCATTAATGCCGAAATAAAGGTGCACGCCAAAATCCTTTTCATCGTTCTGTTTCCTTACAATGTTATCTAAATAGAATATTGTTATATCATTGTTGCATAAGGTGGATGGCCGCGATAGACCTAGCTCTCTCTGGAGAGGGCGGCATACTCTCCTGTTCACCAGGTTGAGCCGAGGTGTTCTGATCGCCGGCTTCTGGAGTCAGCGCCGCTGCTGGCTATAATGGCCTACCTCCAACCGTTGCAGAAAACGTTATGCCAATCGAAAAGATTAAGTGGTCAGGCGCTGTTGTGAATAAGTTTCAGGTGTTGGTGATTCCATTGCTGTCGTTAATCGCCGGCTGTACCAACATGGCCGGCGATGTCGCCAGAACCATTCATCCGGCGCCGTCGTCTGCTCTGGATGAAAACACGCTGTTTTCCGTTGCCAGTGAGTTCTTCATCGGGAAGGACTATGAGTGTGATGCCAGGCATGACCTGAGTACGCTTCGGTGTGCCAAAGAACTTCGCGATCTTTATATTCACCAGACCCAAGCGGTGGTGCAGATTTATCCCGGCGACGATGTGGCGTATCCCCATACTTTGGTGACGTCTCGATGGGATGAAGGGCTAATTCCGGGTGAGTTTATTTCCAGTGAGTTCACCAATCCCGATGTGACGGCTTTTTGTGAGTACCTGCAGGCGCAGGCGGTGGGGAGTTGCCGATTGTTGACCGAACACCGCTCTGCCCGGAGCCCGGAATGATCAAGCCGAGTTGCTACAGCTGTCGGAAAAAATTTGACCCATCCGAGCTGAGGCTTTCCTACTCAAAAAACTACTGTGAGGGCTGCGGCGTTGGGCTGTTTGGTGACGAATACTTTCGTTTCGCCAGAAAGCCCGCCCCAACGGCCCGGAAGAACCTGGCTGTTCATGTTGCCGTGCTTTTTGTCGTGGTTGCCGGCTTGTTGTTATGGCTTTCAATTTAAGGCTGATTGCCTTCATTGAATTTCGTGATAATCGCATGTACGTAAAACACATTTGCAGCCACGCCGAATACGACCGGCTTACTGACAAATACCGTCGCAATAAGGAGTGAGGCTTATGTTATCGCCTGCTTTTGTTGAGATCAGAGAAGCGCTATCTCAGGTGCCTTTTGTGGCACACATTGAGACTCAGGACGACTATGAGCGAGCGTTGGAGCTGATGGACCAGTTGGTGGACGACTACGACGCCAACAGGCTTCTCATTGAGGTTCTGTCTGTCAGCATTGAGCGCTGGGAGGACCAGGCTACAGAGTTTTCCGACTTTAATGCCGCTGTTGCTGAAACGGACAGGGGGATTGCGGTGCTGAAAACCCTGATGGCTCAACACGGCCTAGGGGTTGCTGATCTACCGGAGTTGGGTTCAAAAGGCAATGTGAGCAAAATTCTCAATGGTGCTGAAGGAAAGAAGCTGACCCGCAAACACATGGAGGCCCTAGGCAAGCGGTTTGGGGTGTCTCCGGTACTGTTTTTCTAGGATGCCTGCGTATTCAGGAGCCCCTTTCAAACTCCGCCCCTACCAACGGGAAGCCGTCGACGCCACGCTGAATCATTTCCGCAGATCCGATGAGTCTGCCGTCATCGTGCTGCCAACCGGCGCCGGCAAAAGCCTGGTCATTGCCGAGCTGGCCCGTCTAGCCAAGCGTAAAATTCTGGTGCTGACCCACGTCAAAGAACTTGTGGAGCAAAATCACGCCAAATACCAGAGTTATGGGTTGGCCGGCGGCATCTTCTCCGCCGGGCTGAAGCGCAAGGAAAGCCACCATCAGGTGACGTTTGCCAGTGTGCAGTCGGTATCGGCGAATCTGGATCAGTTCCGGGATGAATACTCGCTGGTCATCATCGATGAGTGTCATCGGGTCAGCGGCGATGAAACCAGTCAGTATCAACGCATCATTGAGTTGCTACGGCAACAGAATGACGCCCTCAAAGTGCTCGGGCTGACCGCTACGCCCTACCGTCTGGCCATGGGCTGGATCTATCGCTATCACTACCGGGGCTTTGTTCGCGGCTCTGTTGACGAGCAGGACAAGCCCTTTCAGCACTGCATTTACGAACTGCCGTTGAGCTATATGATCAATCGGGGGTATCTCACCCGGCCCGAGTTGGTGAATGCGGCAGTGGCGCAATACGATTTCTCCGCGCTGGCTCGGGACCGCTTTGGCGAGTATGCCGAGAAGGACGTCAACCAGCTGCTGAGCAAACACAAGCGTGTGACCCGCGCGATCATTGAGCAGGTGATGGAACTGGCCGCTGAGCGCCAGGGAGTGATGATCTTTGCGGCCACGGTGGAGCATGCGAGGGAGATCACCGGTTATCTTCCTGAATATGAGACCGCTTTGGTAACTGGCGCGACCGATCAGAAAGATCGGGACATGCTGATTCAACGATTCAAACAGCGGCAGTTGAAGTACTTGGTGAACGTATCCGTGCTCACCACGGGCTTTGATGCGCCCCATGTGGACGTTATTGCCATTCTTCGGCCTACCCAGTCGGTCAGCCTGTATCAGCAGATCGTGGGCCGTGGTCTTCGCCTTGACGAGGGCAAGCAGGATTGCCTGGTGATTGATTACGCGGGCAACCACGTGAATCTGCATCATCCGGAGGTGGGCGAACCGAAACCGAACCCGGACAGTGAGCCGGTGCAGGTATTCTGCCCGGGCTGTGGCTTTGCCAATATCTTCTGGGGTAAAACAGACAGTGACGGCCGTGTGATCGAGCACTACGGGCGCCGTTGCCAGGGGCTGCTGGAGTCTGTGGAGGGGGATGAACCTGCCGTGCAGAACGGGCGCCCTCAACAGTGCGATTACCGTTTCCGGTTCAAGGAGTGCCCCCACTGCGGTGGCGAGAACGATATTGCCGCCCGCAACTGTCACCGATGCCAGAAAGCCATTATCGACCCGGATGATCAGCTGAGAGATGCGCTGAAGCTCAAGGATGCCATGGTGATCCGTTGCGCTGGAATTGCACTCAGTGTTGATGGAAACAAGCTGAGAGTGACCTATCACGGCGAGGACGGGGAGGAACTCAGGGAGTCGTTTGATTTCAGCAAGCCTGGCCAGCGCACCGTTTTCAACAAGCTGTTCGGGCGGCGTTTCGCGAACGGCCGAGCGCCGAAAACATTCAGCAAGGCGGAGGAAGTACTTGAGAGCCAGGCCTTGTTGCCAGCGCCGGATTTTGTTGTTGCCCGCAAGCAGAAGCATTATTGGCAGGTGCAGGAGCGGATTTTTGATTATCGGGGTAGCTATCGTAAGGCGAATGAGGTGTAAAACCGATGGTCCGTAAAGCCCTGACCTTCTATATCGAATTGACTGAAGTGCACGCTGCCGAACCGGGGGGCGTTAGCGCCTGGTTGCGCGCACGAGGTCGTGATGCTCAGAGCTCGAAGGTCATGGCCACTTCCGGCGCCTGGATGAAGTGCCCCTGAAAATGGCGGATGCCACGGTCCCAGAACCACGTCAGAGCCTTGGCGTCTTCGACCCGGGTGGCTACGATTGGCTGGCTCGACCCGAAGACCCCGGTAAGCTGGCGAAGCATGTTTTCCAGTTCAGCCGTCTGCTCGGCGCTGGTGCCATACTTTGGAGCCAGCTTCACGAATTCCACGGTCGGCAACTCTTTCAGCAGTTCAATCGATGCCGGGCCGGTCTCAACGTGCTCGATGATAAGACCACAGTTCATGCCGTGCAGCACGTTTAATACCTGCTTGGCCTTTGCGACGTCTTTGATCACGGTTGGGCTGGACAATGCGAGGTAAATGCGGCGTTTGCCTTTGATGCTCGCGTTGCGCATACCGCTGCTGAGAAAGGGCATCATTCTGGCTACATCCGCCATGGGGGACGCGAGTTTGATCGCCACGGAGTAACCCGCTGCGGCTTTTCCCGAAAGCTCTGAGAGTCCCTCAAGCGCGTGCTCCACGACCCAACGATCGAGATCATGCAAGGTGCCATGATTTCCCTCTGTCAGCTGTGGCAAGAACTGGCCGGGCAGATACAAGGCATCGTCTTCATCCACTAGCCGTACCAGGGCTTCAAAGACAGTATCTCCGGAGTTCATATTCACGATCGGCTGGTAGTGCAGTTTGAAGGCCTGGGCATCTAGCAGTTCCCGAATGCGATCATCCAGTTTGCTATGATCGGAACGCTCCGGCGCCCGCCGCCACACCACCCGAGCGTTGTCCGCCTGCATGGCCTCACAACAAGCCTGCTCGACTTCCATCAGGGCCTTGTCTTCATTCACCGCTTCTGTAAGAGGCAATACGCCCATACTGACGGTAACGGAATTCGGCGGTTCGCCCAGGGACCATGCCGGGCTGTTCAGGCGTTGGTGAAACTGGTCCAGATAGGCACTTGCGTCCTCGGCTACAGGCGCGGTTATTTGAAACAGGAAGCTGCCGCCGCCCAGGCGACAGCCGGAATCCCTGGCACCCAATTGGTCCGCGAAGTGGTGCTCCATGCGGGCAGTTAAACTGGCCAGTGCGCGTGCGCCATGCTGTGCGCGCAGGTACTCCTCGCGGTCGATTCCCACCTGGACCAGAAACCGCGCCTGGTTGTTAGGCGAGGCCTCAAGATAAGCGAGGGAGGAGGCCAGTTCGGTCAGAAAAAAGTCATGGTTCTGCAAGCCCTGACGTTCTTTGCGTTGACTGACCAGGTTGATGCGCGCCGAGATGCGTTGAGCCTGTGCCAGGTGATGATGCAGCGCCGCCAAGAATCGTTGATTGTCGAGTGGTTTCTGGAAGAACTCATTGCCCGCCATGCTGTTCGTCTCGAGGTGGTCGGCCACTGCCTGCGACGCTGACACAAACAGGATGGGGATGGCGAGATATCTTGGGTCCTGGCGCAGCGCGCGGGCAAGTTCCAGACCTTGAACGCCCGGCATTTCGTGGTCCAGCACGATGGCGTCGGGTTGGAACTGTTCGATGCGCTCGAGAATTCTCGCGGGCTGGGAAAGGCCTTCTACTTCGTAACCTTGATTAAACAGTAAGTCTTGATAGTAGGCGAGCAGGTCGCTGTCGTCATCCACCCAAAGTACCCTTTGCCTGACACTGGTGCTGAGTAGCTGATCGATCCGCTTCTCCAGCGCGTCCATATCCAGGGGTTTGGTGATGTAGCCATCCGCGCCGGCCCGCATAGCCCGCATACGTGCGACGATGTCATTTCGGGCTGACATCATGATCACCGGGCTACAGGCATCCACCTGGTGCTTGAGGCGGTCAAGAAGCGTTATTCCCTCCAAAGCGCCGTCGGGGAAGCTGATGTCCAGAAGAATCAAGTGGTAGTAGTCGTTTGCTTGTTGGCTAAAGGCGTTTGGCGTGTCGAACGTGTCAACATCAAAGCCCCGTTGTCCCAACCAACCCTGCAGAAAAACCGCCTGGTTGCGATCATCCTCGATGACGGCGATTCGGTGATGGTTTATGACAGTCACAGCCGCCGGGGCCGTTTCGTTCGGGGTGGCGGTATTGATAGCCTGGTCAATGGCCCGCTCCAGAGCCTGGAGCGAGGCTTCAATCTGGTCACGTTCTATGGGAGTTGCTACCGGTTTATTCAGCACATGCTGCAACTGGCTCTCGAGGACCTGTGCACTTTCGCTGATGGCAGAAAACTGGAACGTAGTTCCGCTGCCCGACAGCTTGTGGGCGCACCGGTCCATGAGCAATAGTATTTTCTTGTCCCAATTGACATGTTGCAAATGGCTCCAGGAAGCTCTCAGTTCCTTTGCGCGGCTTGGAAGGTTTTGAGCATACTGCTGTCTGAGCTCCTGATACTTTACTCCCAAGTTGGCGCCTACCATTCATGAACCTCATCTGCTGTTGGAGGAAAATCAGAGTGTGGGTCAGATTTCGAATTAACGGAGAGTGTTGTTACCTGATCATAGCTTGCTGAAAAAAGTTCCGCGACTTGTTATCAGATGGAAGTGAACCGAGGCAGGTCTGATTTGCCTTCACTGAAGTCAATGCCGCCACTGGGTATAATGGCGTACTTTGAACCGTCGAAGAGAACCTATCCTATGCCAATCGAAAAGAATCAGGTGGTCCTGTTTCACTACAGTGTCCGTGATGAACAGGGCAACGAAGTTGAGAATTCCCGTGGTGGCAAGCCGAATGCCTACCTGCATGGCCACGGCGGTGTTATCCAGGGTCTGGAAGAAGCCCTGGAAGGTCGTGAGGCTGGCGATACGTTCAGCGTTACCGTCACTCCGGAAAAAGCCTACGGTCCGCGCAAGGCCGATGCCGTTCAGCGCGTGCCGGTCAAGCATCTGATGGGGGCCAAACGCTGGAAGCGGGGCATGATCGCCCAGGTGCAAACGGAGCAGGGCCCGCGCCATGTGATCGTCGCCAAGGTCGGCCTCAAATTTGCCGATGTCGACACCAACCACCCGATGGCCGGTAAAACCCTGACCTTCGATATCGAAGTGATCGAAGTACGTGCCGCCGATGCGGAAGAGATAGCGCACGGCCACGCGCATGGGCCGGGTGGGCATCACTGAAGATAAAAGGGGGCGTAGATGCAAATTGGTGTCATCGCAGATACCCACAGTAAAATGCGCCCCGAAGCGTTGGCGGTCTTGAAGGGCTCTGACGTGATCCTTCACGACGTCAAAATCCTCGACATCGATCCGCAAGGCCGTTACCGCGCGGTGATCGCCGGCCATTCCCACAAGTCCCGTAACGAATGGATCTGCGACGTGCTTTACTTCAATCCCGGAGGCGCGGTGCCCCGCCGCTTTACCTTGCCGATCACGGAGGGGCGGTTGGAGGTGAATGAAGGCGGTGTGGCTGGTGAAATCATCGAATTACCGGTTTGATTACTTTCTTCTTTTGAAACACAGTTGCAGTTACGCCGAGTGTGACCGAAGCCGAAATATACGAAAACTGAGAACAACGACTAAGGATAGCCAATGCGGTTTTTCACCCTTCTTTTTCTCCTCATCAGCACACATGCCCTTGCCAACGACACCTCCGAGGTTCGAGCGTTCTTTAACGAGTACGTTGAGCGTAGTAATAACTTCGATGTCGATATTGCCGAGTTGTATAGCTCCAATGCGAAAGTCAGGACGCTTCGCGATGGTAGCGAGTCTATAGAGCTGAACGGTTCCCAGTGGAAAGCAACGATTCGAAAGGTTATGCCCTTGGCTGAACGTTTAGACGACGTATCCACCTACACCGACGTTCGGATAGATCCCCATGGTGAGGGGTATCGCGTGACCGCACTGCGCTCGTCAGCGCTCAAGTGTAAGGATGGGCTGGGCTATCATATGGACGTAGAACTTGAGGGTGGCCGATGGGTGATCGTAGAGGAATTCCAGGAGACGATTTCGCTATCGCAATGCGAACCCTCAGAAGAGCTGGCGGCAACGTTATCCAGGGTTAGTGATACGTTGCGTCAGTACCTGCCCATGGATCTGGATGCTGACACACGCCTTGAAAGTGTCGAAGTGGAGGGAACTGCCCTGATCTACAATCAGCGCCTGCACACGGTGGCGGCAAGCGAGTTGAATGTTGACCAGGTTGAAACGTCCCTCAAGCAGATCGGCGTGCAGAATGCCTGTGGTGATGCGCGGACTTCTAATCTGATTGATGAAGGAGCGACCATCCGCTACGCGACTGTTGATCGCAACGGTGAGCGATTGGCGACAGTGGATATCTCTCCCGGGATCTGTTCTGCGTTAGTGCAGTAACGGTCGGGTGGTTGGCGATGACGCAAGACCGGGTGGCGGATGAAATCATCCGGTTCAAGAAAATCAGGCTCCAGATTTGCCGACGCGTAAATGAGCCAACATAGGTGAAGTCCTATGGTTACTGTTCATGTCGATGGCCAGGACAAGACCGGGCAGATAAGCGATTGGAGAATAGGGAATTCTCGATCAGGCTTGGAGCTGATCTGTCGTTTCCCCTCAGGAAAATCCTACAAGCGTCCGCTTAGTGAGTGTGAAATCACGCCAACTGAGGTGATGGAAGATGTGCTCCTTGTAAAGAACAAGGGAAGTACATTCAGTCACGTGGATAGAGCGGTGGTTTACGGTAATAAGCAAGCGGTTGTTCAGTACTCATTGGGTGCCAAGTCCTACATCATGAACATGGACAACATCCGGCTGGTTGAGAAAGCAAAGCTCAAGGAAGGTGATATCTTTCGTTACTTCCTTTCTGTAGCCGGGGCTAGGCTGGATAAGGCAAAGGAAAGCTCTGAGGAAGATGATGCCATTTCTGACAATGTTCTGCGCCAGCTCAAAGCCCTACCCCCAATCCCAGAGGTGGTCTTGCATGCCTATTGCACGGGATTCAGTCGACCACGGGAAGAAGCGGAGAACCTGATTTTTCCTTTCGGCATCAACGAAAGCCAACTCAAGGCTGTTGCGGGCGTTTTTGCATCTCAGGTTAGCGTTATTGAGGGCCCGCCCGGTACGGGTAAAACCCAGACGATACTGAATATCCTGGCGAACGTTGTTTTGCGTAATGAAACCGTTGCGATCCTTTCCAACAACAATTCTGCCGTTGAGAATGTCTACGATAAGCTGGAAAAGGAAGGGTTGGATTTTCTTGTTGCCAAACTCGGCAACAGCAAGAATCGTGAAGATTTCTTTGCCAACACGCCCAAAGTTCCCTCGGGTGAATTGCCGCCCGCGCCGCAGTTGGAGGACATAGAAGCCCAGATAGCGCACTTGAAGACTTTTCTACACGCACGGAACGAAGTGGCGAAACTGCAGGCTGAAATCGATGAGCTGACAGTAGAACGCGAACATTTACTGAAATGGCGGCGGGACAACCTGGAAAGCCACCCACTCTCGCCCAGGACCGATCCACTGGAAAAATACCGTTTATCCAAACAAAAAATCACGGACTTGATGGCTTACCTCACAATGCTTGATGACAAGCCCATAAGTCTGAGAAACAGGATCGAGCTGTGGTTGAACTTCCGGGTTTTGCGCACTAAACCTTTTAAGAGTTTGGATAACCGCGACGCGACGATCCATGATTTGCAGTTGCGCTACTACGACAGGGCGTTGCAGAAAAAGGAAGCCGACTTCGCTTCCTGTCAGGAGGTTTTGGATAGCGGTGATTTCGAATCGCTTTTAGCGGGAGCGACTGCGTCATCCATGGCTTATCTGAAAGAGCAGCTTCAACGACGACAATGGCCTGCAGGTCGCTTTTCTGCTGAAGACTATCGTAAAGACATCGATGAATTTTTGAAACGCTACCCGATCATTGGCAGCGGTACGCATTCTATTATCAACTCCCTTAAGTCAGGGACTGTTCTCGACTACGCCATAATTGACGAAGCGTCCATGCAGGATATTGTTCCGGGAGTATTGGCGTTGGGATGCGCTCGGAACCTTGTCATCGTTGGTGATAGAAAACAGTTATATCCAGTTTTCAAGAAGACCGGCACCGCACCACCCGATGAACGGTATGACTGCGAGAAGCACAGTCTGCTGGATTCATGCCTTCGTGTTTTCGGCGATACTATTCCTGTGACTTTGCTGAAAGAGCACTACCGTTGCCACCCAAGAATAATCCAATTCTGCAATCAGCAGTTCTATGACAGTCTTCTTATTCCCATGACCAGGGATAGGGGTGAAAAGGCTCTGCGGCTCATTGTCACCGCCAAAGGAAACCACGCCCGACGCTACAAGAACCAGCGAGAGCTGGACTCGTTGCTCCATGTACTTGAAGGAGGAGAGAGCAACCAGTGGGATGAGGCCACCAAAAGAGGGTTTATTGCACCATACAATGCACAGGTGAATTTATCGCACTCGCACCTGCCCGCCAGTTTCGTTAAGGATACGACCCACAAGTTCCAGGGCAGGGAATGCGATGAGATTGTTTTTTCAACGGTCTTGGACAAGAAGGCCAGCAGCCGGAGAAATCTGTCGTTTGTGGACGACCCCCATTTGATCAATGTGGCTGTGTCGAGGGCCAAAAAACAGTTTACGCTGGTGACGGGCGAAGACGTATTTGACGTATCGAATGGCCCGGTTGCGGCTTTGATTCGCTACGTTGAGTACTACGCGAATGAAACAGAACAGGTCCATCGTTCGCCCGTGGTGTCTGCTTTCGATTTGCTTTACAGCGAGTATGATCAGTCTCTGGAAAAACTAAGATCCCGTTTAAGACCGACTGATTCACAATTTAAATCAGAACAGATCGTGGCCCAGATACTGCGCGAACAACTTTCTCTTCCGTCCAATCGAGCGATCACCTTTCATTCACAGATAGCCCTGAATCAGCTTGTGTCGCATGGAACTCAAGCACTGACTGCGAGCGAGCGCGGCTTTATGAAAGGACGAAGCCGTTGTGATTTCGTGCTCTATTTCAAGGTGGGTAAGAAACCGCTGGCTGTCATTGAGGTGGATGGAGGCGAGCACGATAAAGCGCAACAGAAAAAATGGGATGCTTTGAAGGACAGCATCCTCGATAAAGGTGGCTTGCCTTTGCTCCGACTAAAGACTGTCGAAAGCTATATTGAAGAAAAGGTCGAAAACTTCCTGGCCGCAGTGAGTGGAGACTCGACGTCGTGAAGATGGACGTTTGCCTCAGCGGTAATATGGTTCCAACAACGCCGCTAGAGTAAGGCTTTTCAGCTATGCGGCAGAAGCCGATAGTCTTTCAGAACTACCTCTTTCATTTGCAGCGCATACTGTGTGGCAAATCCCGGATACATCGTCGCGTTAAACCCATCCTCGGTGAGATACCAGCTTTTGCAGCCGGAGTTCCAGTTGGTTCGTGACAGGCGCTTTTGTATCGCACGATTGTGACTTTCCTGTGCGCTCTGGCGCACGTCCAATCCTTTCAGGTCAAGGCTGGTGATGGTGCGCACGGCTTTAACAATATAGTTAATCTGCGACTCCATATACACCAGGGCGGAATTATGACCGGGGCCGGAGTTGGGGCCGAACGTCAGGAAAAGGTTCGGGTAGCCGGCAACATTGATGCTTTTGTAAGCCGATGCGCCCCGTTTCCATTCTTCGTTCAATTGCCGGCCATCCACACCGGTTATCGGAAACGGTGTGCCGGCGTTGCTGACGTTGAAACCGGTGGCAAAAATCAGGCAGTCGAACTGGTGCTCGATGCCCTCAACCGTGCGCACTCCGTTTTCATCGATCCGGGCAATGGGCCAGGTGATCAACTTGCAATTGGGTTGCTGTAGGGCCGGGTAATAGTCGCTGGATACCAATACCCGTTTGCAGCCCAGGCGGTAGTTCGGGGTTAGCTGGCGGCGAAGCCAGCGATCCTTCACTTGATTGCGCAGGTGCCACTTGCCCAGCCGCTCTGCCAGGCGAGTGAGGGGTGAGTTCCAGATCACCCCAAGAGCCATGGATTCGTGGGCGAGGTAGAGCGCCTTGCGCAATGCGTTCTGGCTCAGGGGCAGTTTTCGAAACGCCAGCTTCTGCCAGCCCGGCGTTTCGAAATCTGGCCGTGGCATGACCCAGGGTGGTGTCCGCTGGAACACGGTCAGCTTATCGACCTTGCCCACGATGCTTGGCACGATCTGGATGGCGCTGGCACCGGTGCCGATTACCCCGACACGCTTGCCTTCCAGGTTGTAGCTGTGGTCCCACTGGGCGCTGTGGATTTTTTTGCCTTTGAAGTTTTCGATGCCTGCAATATTCGGAAAGCCCGGGTTCGATAACGGCCCCTGGGCCATCACCACGGTTTTTGCGTGGTAGGTTTCTCCGCCTTCGGTGGTGGCCTCCCATGCGCCCCTATCCTGATCCCAGTTCAGGCCGGTGACGTTGGTGCCAAAGCGAATGTATCTGGCCAGGTCAAACTGGTTCACCAGATGGTGGATGTAGCCCAGGATCTCGCGAGCACCGGAGAAGCTTCGGGACCAATCCGGGTTTGGCGCAAACGAATAGGAATACAGGTTTGAGGGGATGTCGCAGGCGGCACCGGGGTATTGGTTATCCCGCCAGGTTCCACCTACCTGCTTGTCCCGTTCCAGTATGACCATGTCATCGATGCCTTCCTGCTGCAGGCGAATGGCGGTGCCGAGGCCGGCAAAACCGGCCCCGATGATCAGGGTGGTAACCACAGGCGTCGTCTGTACGTCAGTCATGGTGTCAGGCCGTCGTCTGGTAGGTGATTTCGCGCACCCAGCTGGGTACAGCGGGGAAGGCGCGCCGGGGGATGGCGTCGGTCACTTTGACCAGGGCGTCGATCGGCTTGTGGTAGAACCGGTTACCCCGATCCACCACGAAACGCCCGTGGTATTTGATGATCTGGAACCAGGGGTTGCGCCGGCCGTCTTCTGAGCGGCCACCAATCTTTTCGAATTTCTGCATGGCGGCGTACAGTTTCTCTTCCGGCAGGCCCATTTCGATGATGTTGTCGCGCATCTTGTTCAGCAACGGAAAGTAGGAGGCGATACCGAGGATCAGCCGGGGGTCCATCAACTGGGCCACCATACGCGCCAGTTCCCTGTAGGTTTTTCCATGGCCTTGCATTTCCATCACCGTGAAGCCAACGCCAAGGTGCCGGGACTCGTCGTTGTTGATCAGCTCAAAGGCCTGATGGCAGACGGGGTCGTCCACGGTTTCCAGCAGGAACTTGCAGAGGGCACCATCAAGCGCAATCTCCAGCATGGGGACCACGGTGCCCAGCACGTACACGGGCTGGTCGTCGGCAAAGCGGTCCAGCCACTCGATCACCAGACGCAGGTTGTTGTTGGGCTCGGGCAGCTCGTTTTCTTCCAGCATGCCCCAGCGCTTCATCAGCGCCATTTCGGCGTTGGCGTGGCGCTGTTCTTCGGCGTGGAAATAGGTGTAGATTTCCCGCAGCGTGTCATCCGGTGCTTTCTTGGCCATGGCTGCGAAAGCGCGGGCACCTACATGTTCGATCCACATCAGGTCGGCCATGAAGGCTTTCAGTTTGGGCCACTGTTCGGCGGTTATCAGCTCGGCTCCCGGTGCGTCCCAATCCACGTCGGACAGTGACCACTGGGAGCTCTTGATCTTCTCCAACATCTTGTCCAGGTCGATTTTAGCCATGGAGTCTACCTCTCGCTGTCTCTTCTTCGGTTACGCTCCCGGTCTTACTGACAAAACGGTTCAGCAAGCCTGTGCCGACGGCGTAGCCGCTTGGCAGCAGTCGTTTCAGGCGCCAGATCAGTTTTGCGTCCAGTTGCGGCATCACATACAGCTGGCCCCGGTCCAGGCCATTGAGGGTGATTCTGGCCACCTGTTCGGCTGACATTCCGAAACGGTCCATCAACCGGTTGAACAGGGCACCGGAATCGCCAGTGATCCGGCCATTGGCGGCAATGTTGGTTTTCACCAGGGTGGGGCAGAGCGCGGTGACCTGAACGTTGGTTTCGGAGAGCTCTGCGGCCAATGTTTCCGAAACCGCCAGGGCGGCCGCTTTGGTGGCGTTATAGGGCCCCATCAACGGTGCCGCGGAGAAGGCCGCAGTGGAGGCAACATTGATAATGCCAGCGGCTGGCTGGCCCTTCAAAAGCGGCGTGAACACGTGGCAGCCGTGGATAACGCCCCACAGGTTGATGTTGATGGTCCAGGCCCAATCCGCGATTGGGACGTCGCCGATCTTCTGGCCGCCGATACCGATGCCGGCGTTGTTGATCACCAGGTTCAGGGGTTGCGGCAGTAGCTCCTGAGCTTGCTGGGCCAGTGCCTCAACCTGCGCCAGATCGCTAACGTCGCAGGCGACAGCCCAGGCCTCGCCGCCTTCTGCCCGAACCTCCCGGGCGGTCTGCTCAGCCGCTTGCAGGCTGATGTCCGAACAGACGATGAGCCCCTTGCGACGGGCCAGCTCCAATGCGAAGGCTTTGCCGATGCCGCTTCCAGAGCCTGTGATGACAGCCCGTGACTGATGAGTGAGTCTTTGCTTTTGAAACATTGCCGATTCCGCTTATCAAGTTTCAAACAGGGTCGCACGAGACGGCCGAGCTTTTTGGGCCGTATGTGATTCGAGAGAGGACGATTTACTTGCGGACTGTTACCAGATTGCGAACCTGGCCGGCGTTGGAGAGCGTGGTCCAGAGCCTTGGGAAAGCGTAGGCTGGCGCCTGATGCGGTTCTTGAAAGGTCAGCACATTGCGTTGTCTACCGCCCCGAAGCCCAACTGCCACGGGCCAGGTCCATGGCCCGGTTGACTTCATCGGCAGGGATGTCGCCCGGCTCGCCTTTTTCTATCGGGTCATAGTGGAACACGTACAGTCGGGAGACGAACTCGGCTACCGGTAAGGAGGCTTCGCCGAAGAGTTCACCGTGGCCATGGGTGGAGGTGATGACGCCCTGGCCCCAGTTCTGGCCGCTGTCGTTGTTGGGGTTGAAAAAGTAGACGCGCATGGTCTTGTCGGGGTCCATGGCGAGCCGTTGGATGGTGATGGCGTGCCAGCCGAGAAAGCGCGTGGCGCTGTCGGTCACCGCGATACCGGCCGGCTGTGGATTGATCACGGGAATGTTGCCGTTATAGAACGGGTGATAGGCGGCGTAGAAATCCCGGACAAACCCTTCGAAGTCTTTCAGGCCGCCGGTGAAAACGTCCACGGCGATGCGAAATCCGTGGCCAACGTGGTCGCCGTGAAACTCGGCGTTGACCCATTTGTGGGGATCCTCTCCGCGGCCAATACTGCGCCGCCCCATTTCAAAATAGATACGGTCCAGATGCGGCACGGTCAGCAGGGATACGGCATCGACATCCACGGGCGGTTCGGTTGCCAGTCCGGCGCCAAGCTCCTTTGAAGAAATGCTGTTGCCTTCGAAGCGCATAACGATCTCATCGTCCCGCGCTGCCCAGGCAAGGATGCGCAGCAGTTCTGCCGGCATGTTGTACGCCCACATGGACAGGGCGCGGGTGGACTGGCAGGTCGGGTAGTTGCCCTGGCCCACGCCCAGTGGCCGCCCCAGCACGTTGAGTACGTCGGCAAGCAAAAAACATTCGGGGGAGTGGCTGCTGCCGAAGACCGTTGCGATCTTCTCGGCTGCGGCGTCACAAAGCGTCATGCGTATCTGGCGCCACAGGGATGGCGCTACCGGTGGCGAGTAAAGAATGCCCCGCTCCAGCATCATGGCCAGGCCGTAAGTGCATTGACTGGTTTCCGGAAACACGGCGTCGTCGATCAGGCGGTGAATCAGTGCAGGGTAGCAGTGGAATGCATCGGCACCGGTGTAGCTCAACCCGAGGGCTGTGGGGATCAGGGCGTTCCAGCGCCCGCGCAGGTAGCGTATGAACACCGGCATGTAGGCCGACACCAGGCCGGTGTTGTGCATGGCCTGGGCAAAGGCGATGGCTTCCTGCATCAGGGCGGCATCGTCCATGTCCGCCAGTCGTTCGGAATAGACTTCAAAACCGGGGTCTTCACGGCAACCTTCAGTGGGGCTGAATACGGCGTTGATCAGTTGCAGGGCGTCGTCGCCGACTTCTCCGCCCAGGGCGTCGGGTTTTTCCAGGCAGACGGCAATCTGGGTCACCATGTGTTTGACGCCCTCAACCTGCACCGGGCGCTGCTCCAGAATCCGCCAGACTTCGGCCACCAGGTGCTCCAGCAGGTTATCGTATCCCAGATGCTGGAGCAGGTAGTGATACAGGTTCTGCACGGCATGGCCGAGCTGATCGGGCCGCAGCCGGTCGCTCTCCTGCAGGTCATCACTGACCACCAGGTCCAGGTTCATCGCCATCACCTGGGCGAGGAAATTATGGGCATGTTCCGCCGAGATAGAAGCGTGGACGTAGTCGCCTTTGGTGACCGCCAACAGGCGAACCTGACTCAGGCATTCGACCAGTGTTGCGGTGGGCTCCCCGTGGCGGACCGTACGCGCAGCCAGGGAAGGCACCAGTGTCTGGGGGTAGTCCCAATCGCTGCCACCAAAGAACCCGGCGGATTCAATGGCCGGAACGCGTTCGTAGATTGCGTCCAGCCCTTCGGGGCTGAGCACCAGGGGCCTTGCCGCATCAATTACTTCGAATACGGGCGAAACGCCCTCGATCGCGTTGATTGCAGCAAGGCGGCTAACGGCATCGTCAAATGCATTTACAAGTTCCGTTGGCGCGCGGCTGTTCTGGTGTTCGGTGTCTTTTTTTTGTCTGGCCATACAACCATCCTTGAGCCAACCTCGGACTGTGTCAACCTGGACTGTCGAAAACATCCGTGCCCACCGGTTGGCTGAAGCCAGGAACCTGTTGGTCCACCATTTCGGATAGGATCAATGGCTGATGATTGGTAAACAGGCTGACGTTAACCTACATATCATTATGAGCAAGAGATCCGATAAAGTGACGCCCGCCCCCACAACAAAAGAAGAGCAGACACCTGATGGCTGAATCCTTTGGTACCGAGCTGGTTGAACAGCTCCAGCGAAATATTGGCGATGCCTTCCTGGCCGTGTCAGGTGAGGATTTGGACTGGGGCGCGCTTGTCGTACAGATGCTTGGCCAGTTGTTGGTCTCTGTAATCTATCTTGGGGTGTTTTTCGGGATCTATCTGGTGGTGACAGGTGCTATCCGGCTGGTCTTGGGCAAGCAGCGGGCCAAAACACCTCTGTTCATTCAGGTGCGAAGCACTCTGCGTTATCTGGCCGGGTTAGGGGCGCTGGTCTTCATTCTTGCACAGTTCGGGACGTCTCCTGAGGTTCTCAAGGCGATGGCGAGGGCGGGCTTTATGGCCCTCGGTTTCTATGTGGCCTGGCTGGTTCTGGCACGCCTGATCAAGGACAGCATGGTGCGCTACAAAATGGATCCTTCGATTCGTCAGCTGGTCGAGAACCTGTTTTCGGTGGTCGTCTCAGCGCTGGCTGTGGTGACGGTGCTCGCCCAGTTCGGTTTCGATGTGGTTTCGATTGTGGCGGGGTTGGGGATCGTCGGTATCGCCGTTGGCTTTGCGGCGCAATCAACCCTCTCCAATTTCATTGCCGGTATCACCCTGCTGATTGAGAGGCCGTTCCGCATTGGTGATTGGGTGACCATCAACGGGCAAGACGGCAAAGTGGTCAAGATTGCCTTGCGCACCACCTGGCTGCGCACCCGGGATAATATCTTCGCGATGATTCCAAACGACAGTGTGGCGTCATCCGACATCATCAATTACAGCGCAGAAGGGGTCACCCGCCTGAATATCCCGGTGGGCATTGCTTACAAAGAATCCGCGAAGGCCGCGAGGGATGTTCTGATGCCGGTTCTGCTGACGCACCCTGAAGTTTTACAGGGTGCTGGTATGGAGCCCCGTGTTCTGCTTAAAAGCCTGGGCGATTCTTCAGTGAACCTTGAAGCCAAGGTGTGGATTACTCCCGATAATCTGGATGTGCAGCCCAGAATCATGGCTGATGTTCTGGAACAGATGAAAGAAGCGCTGGATGCCGCCGGCATTGAGATTCCTTTCCCTCATTTGCAACTGTTTATAGATGATGCAAAAGGGCTCAAGCCGGTTCTGGAGCCCCTCTACAGCAAGAGGGAAGCTAACGGATAACTCCTTGCCCCCTCCTCTCTCCCACGCCGGGTGACGTGAACCCTGTTATGACAATGGTGACACTCTCGTGATCATTCCGTGATGATCTGGTCGGCCCATGCAGCGCACTATTTATTCAGGCGGGAAACACATGCTGAATGGTTACCTGCCGCTCCGAACTCATAGATGAAAAGGAAACAGATATGAACACGATGCTAAACGGTGCCCGCATTGCAGCTCTCGCCGCCGCCTTCGCGACTTCAGGATTGGCCTATGCCGCTGAACCACCTGCCGGCTCCAGCGGTGCGGCGGTCTCTGGCAGCGATAAAGTGCATTGCTACGGGGTGAACTCCTGTAAGGGAACGGCCGACTGCAAAACCACCGAAAATGCCTGTAAAGGACAGAACGCGTGCAAGGCCCAAGGCTTCAAGGGGATGTCAGCAAGCGAATGCCTGTCGGAAGGTGGTGTGATTGGCGATCTGGGCTGAGTAGGCCAGATCAAATGTGTTTGTCCGGAGGCGCGTTCCGGCGCGCCCCGGGTTTTCAACGGGAGATTTAACGGATGATGAATCACTCTGCCAAAGCCAAACCGAATGAGCTAAAGAACAGTCTCCGCGAGCCGTTCCAGGGTTTTGGGCTGGGTTTGCGCCCGCGTCATTACAACAGCTTTCTTGCCCAGCCGCAGGCGGTGGATTGGCTCGAGGTCATCTCCGAAAATTACATGGTCCAGGGCGGAAAACCGCTTGCGATGCTCGACAGGATTCGCGCCGACTACCCAATCGCGATGCATGGTGTGTCGATGTCGATTGGTTCTGTATCTCCCATAGACCATGGCTATCTGCAGCGCCTGAAAGCGCTTGCGGACCGTATCCAACCGATGTGGGTTTCTGATCATTTATGTTGGACCGGTGTGCACGGCACGAACCTGCACGATCTTTTTCCCTTACCTTATACCGAAGAAGCCTTGCGACACGTTGCCGCGCGCGTTCGCGAGGTGCAGGAAACGCTTGGGCGCCGTCTGGTGCTGGAAAACGTTTCAAGCTATATCGATTACGCCAGTTCAGAGATGAGCGAATGGGCGTTTCTGACCGCCCTTGCGGAGGAAGCCGACTGCCTGCTGCTACTTGATGTAAACAACATCTACGTAAGCGGTATGAACCACGGCTTCGACCCGCGTGACTTCATCGACGGCGTGCCAGCGCACCGCATCCAGCAGATTCATGTGGCCGGGCACTCAAACCTGGGCGACGTCATCATCGATACCCACGATGCGCCGGTACCCGACGAAGTGTTTGATCTCTACGCCTATGCATGCCGTCGCTTCGGGCCGGTCAGCACGATGATCGAGCGTGACGATTCAATTCCGCCGCTGGAGGACCTGATCGTGGAACTCGACCGGGTGAGGGCCGTGGCGGCTCGTCACACCCCTGTGTGGGATCGAGAGGAGGCATACGCATGACTGATTACGCCCCTCGTTCGTTAGCCGATCTGCAAGCGGGACTGCAAAACTATGTTTTGGGCGATGGTGTTTCGGACGACATTCTTTCCGAGCTGACGGGCGGTGCTTCTGACCAGAGTAAGCGGCGCCTGCATATCTACCATTCTGGCTATCGCTCGCGGATGAATGAGGCGCTCCAGTCTGCTTTTGAGCAGACCTGGGCCTATCTCGGTGACGACGCATTCGACGTAATTTGCACTCGCTACACCGAGACGAATCCATCGCACTCGCCGAATCTGGGCGACCATGGCCGCAACTTCCCACGCTTTTTGCAGCGAGCTTTGTCTGCCGATCCGGAAATCGCCGAGCTGGCAACCATGGACTGGGGGCTCCACAGCGCCTTCGATGCACCGAATGCCGCCATTCTCACCGGTGAGCAATTGGCAAATGTCGACGAGGCGCAGTGGGCATCGCTGGGATTTGTCTTCCACCCGTCCGTTTCGCTCGCTCAGTTCGAGTGGAACGCACTGGAAATCTGGCATGCGCTGGATCAGAAACAAACACCGCCCGTAGCCGAAAAGCTGAACGAGCCGGTGGGGCATCTGTTCTGGCGTAGCGACCAGCGAAGCTACTTTCGCACACTTGAGTCGGATGAGTATGCCGCACTCAAGGGCCTGCTTGAGGGGCTCGGTTTTGCTCAAGTGTGTGAGCAACTCGCAGAAGGCTATCCGAATACCAGTATTGACGCGTCGATTGGCACCTGGCTGGCGCGTTGGCTGGCGGATGGGCTGTTGTCGGAGGTCAAGCCGGGGCCTGTTTGAGTGACACCGTAACCCTTATCGGCGTGCTTTGGCCGACCGTAAAATTCAGGAGTCTGACATGTCCAAATCCAAAATCTCACAGTCCGAGATCACCGAAACCAACACCACCCGCACCATGACCGCTGCTGCCATGGCACTCGCCCTGGGTTCTGCGATCTCCATCGCTGCCGTTCCGGGCGTTGCCCACGCGGAGGGCATGGAAAAGTGCTATGGAGTTTCGCTCGCCGGTAAGAACGACTGCGCCGCCGGGCCGGGCACTACCTGTGCGGGCACGTCCACTATCGATTATCAAGGGAATGCCTGGACGCTGGTTCCGAAAGGCACTTGCGAGGAGACCGCGTCACCTACCTCACCCACAGGCTTCGGACAACTCGAAGCCTTCGAGGAGAAGTAGCAATGCTGCCCTCACGGGCAGGCCTGGGCCTGAAACCAGAGCACTTTCGGAACATTCTGGAATCGGGCCCAGACATTGGTTTCTTTGAGGTTCATGCCGAGAACTACATGGTTCCGGGTGGCCCTATGCACCATTATCTGGGGAAAATTCGAGAGCACTACCCGTTGTCATTGCATGGGGTAGGGCTCTCGATCGGAGCCGACGCTCCCCTGGACAAAACACATCTTGATGCGCTGGCGGTGCTGATTGACCGTTATGCGCCGCAGGTTTTTTCTGAGCACCTGGCCTGGTCGAGTCATGGTGACTTCTTTCTCAATGATCTGTTGCCGCTGCCATACACGGCCACCACCCTGAACCGTGTGTGTGACCACATCGATCAGGTGCAAACGCATCTGGGTTACCGCATGTTGCTGGAGAACCCGGCGACCTATCTGGAGTTCTCGACCTCGACCCTGTCGGAGACCGACTTCATCAGCGAAGTAATACGCCGCACGGGCTGTGGCCTGCTGCTCGACGTCAACAACGCTTATGTTTCGTGCATCAACCATCACCGCGAGCCCGGGGCTTATATCCGTGCACTGCCGCTTGACCGGGCGGAGCAGATTCACCTTGGTGGTTTTGCCTCCCAGGCCGATGCCAACGGCGACCCGCTGCTTATAGACAGCCATAGCACACCCGTTGCGCAAGACGTGTGGGCACTCTATACCGAAGTGCTTGAGCAAATGGGGCCGACTGCCACGCTGATCGAACGCGATAACGACATTCCGCCATTTGACGTTTTGCTGGCCGAGGTCAATCTCGCCGACTCGTACCTTGTTGAAGCAGGAGGCCAACGTGAGTGAGCAGACAGTATTCGCCAGCGCATTGCTTGATCCGGCGCAACCCTGCCCGGACGGGTTACGGGCGTGGAACGGTTCCGATCCGAACCAGCGCTTTGCGGTGTATCGCAACAACATCGTGGTATCACTGATTGATGCACTCGCTGCCACGTTTCCTGTTTGCCAACAACTGGTTGGCGAAGCCTTCTTCCGCGCCATGGCCAGGGTGTTTGTGGTGGCGCAACCACCGCGTTCGCAAATCCTGACCTTCTACGGGCGCGAATTTCCGGCCTTTATCGACACCTTTAGCCCGGCATCATCAGTACCCTATCTGGCCGACGTGGCCCGGCTCGAAAGACTACGACTCGACGCATTCCATTCTGCCGATGTTGAGTCGCTTGGCACGGAGGACATAACCGGAGTGCTGTCTGCTCCCCATCGGCTACCCGGGCTTCGCATGGATATCCATCCCTCGGTGGCGGTGCTGCAATCACGGTTCGCCGTGCTTTCGCTATGGGCCGCGCACCAGCAGGCAACCCCTGAATTGGCCCGTGTCGAGCCCCTGCAACCAGAATCCGTATTGGTGCTGCGTTCCGGGCTGGAAGTCCAGTGCATCGATATCGCAGAGGCCACCGGCGTTTTTATGGATCGACTGATACAGAAGGAAACGTTGTCGCAGGCTGAACAGGACGCCAAGGCATGCGAGCCCGGTTTTGATCTTGTTGCAGCGCTGACCCTTTTGCTGCGCTGACCCTTTTGCTGCGCTGGCAGATCATTACCTCCCTTTACCCCGGAGATGAACATGGACAACTCGACTGAAACCGCTGCTCAATCCTCAACCGGCACGGGTGTCCTGCCAGGCCTGATCAAGCAGGCAAACACTCTTTTCGGACGCATTCCGGACACCCTGATCGCTATGATCGCCCGCTTTTCGATTGCCGGCGTGTTCTGGAAGTCAGGCCAGACCAAAATTGAAGGGCTGGCCATCGACGTTGTCTCCGGTGAGTTCAGCCTGGGGGTACCACGGTTGTCGGACAGCGCGCTCTTTCTGTTCAAGGAGGAGTACAGTCTGCCGTTGATCGCCCCCGAGCTGGCGGCCTTGATGGCGGCGTTCGCCGAGCATCTGTTTCCGATTCTGCTCTTGTTGGGGCTGGCCACGCGATTCTCGGCGCTGGCCCTGCTGGTGATGACGCTTACCATCCAGATATTCGTCTATCCCGGTGCCTGGCCAACGCACGGGGTATGGGCGGCGGTGCTGCTTTATCTGATGGCTTACGGGCCGGGTTGGTGTTCAATGGACCACTTCATCGCGGCGCGTTACCGGCGCTGAAGTGCATCCAAACACTTTTTTCCTATTTCATATATCATGGGTGTTTAGTTGTTGGATAAGCCAACAGTTAACGTGGAGAACACCATGAGCAAGAAGCCCGAGAAAGTGACATTAACCTCTGCCACCATTGAAGAGCAGACGGCAGCTTTTTTAAAGGCTGGTGGGGCCGTTGAGTACGTAGGTAAGGGTAAGAGTGGCCAAGAAACCTCAGCGGGCCCGAAGCAGATTAGCGTGAAATAGTCACCGGGGCAGATCTGGTTCTGAAGCGCAGGGATTAAAGCGTTAATGAAAGTCGTAAACCCAGTCCTTGTTTTTCTGCTCGCTATGATCTTTGCAGTCTCTGGTCATGCAAAGATTTATAAATGGGTGGATGAAGACGGGAAGGTCCATTTCAGCGATCGGGAAGACCATCGCGTTGAGCAGGAAGTTGTCAACGTGAAGCCTGGCGCGTCGAAATGGTCGCGTTTTGATATCAAGGTTAAAGCCGTCGATGTGGAGCTGAGTGAAGAGGAAAATCAGCAGATTGTTGATGGTGTGAACAACGTCTACGAGTTCTTTGACCGTGTGATGTCCTTTGATATGTACAGGACGGTTCCGGTCAATATACTGATGTTCAAGGATAAGGCTGAATACCGGAATTACCTTGTTCGCAGGGACAAAGGTCTGGCGGTTGCTTCATACGGCCTGTATATACCTTCTGAACACCAGATAGTCGTCTATGTGCAGGAAAACAGAAGCCGCACCTTTGAAACGATCAAGCATGAGGTGAGCCACGCGGTTGTCGATACCATCGTTCCTTATGCGCCGCTCTGGTTGAATGAGGGGCTTGCCGAGCAGATGGAAATGCTGGAACGTGATGAATCGGGCCTGTACTTTGAACGTCATCAGGAAAACCGTTGGGTGGTTGCTCAGGCCCGTGAACAGGGCCGTTTAACGGGCATTTCACAGTTTCTGAAATTATCCAGTTATAAGTGGCGCCATTCAGAGCTGTCGGGGCATGGGAGTTTGAGGGCTCAGTCCGGTCAATTCCTGAGTTTCCTGCTCTCCAAACCGACCCGCCGCAACTTCGTGGTGCGGCTGATGCACAACTTCAACCGGGGTGACCGCACTCTCGCATACTACCTGGTGGATGATAATTACATCGGCGGAGTCAGTATGTTGGATTTGGACTGGCGGCGTTGGCTGCACGAACAGGGTAACGACATCATCCGGTTTTAACCGTCGGTCGTTGCTCTTCATCTTTGAAAACCCGCAATGAGAGGACTCACTATGCCTCACGTTCGTTTTACCCACCTGCTCGGTTTTGCGTTTCTTGTTGCTGTTCTCGCTGCCTCTGCCGCTCATGCTCATCACGGTTGGGCCTGGGCCACGGACGAGGAATTTGAAATCACCGGTACCATCCAGTCGATGCGCCTTGGTAATCCCCATGGCGAGGTCACGATAGACGTTGATGGCGAGGCATGGGTTGTGGAAGTCGGCCAACCCTGGCGTAACGACCGTGTCGGGCTCAGTAAAGAGATTTTGAGCGTCGGCCGGGAAATGACCGTGCACGGTCACCGTTCCGCCAAAGAGGGCGAACGGTTGGTCAAGGCCGAGCGTATTGTCATCGATGGGACAAACTACGACTTGTATCCCGGTCGTGATTCCTGAGCCTGGGAATGATTGAGCCGGCGCTGGTCTTTGTTGAAAACCTGGCCTTTGTATCGGCGCTGCGCAATTCCACCCTCGCATACCCGCTGGTCAACGCCGGGCATATTCTTGGTGTTGCCCTGCTGATTGGTGGAATTGTGCCGCTGGATCTGCGTTTGCTGGGGCTCTGGCGCCATTACCCCGTGATGGTATTTGTCGATGTGCTTCGAGTTACCTCCGCGTTTGGTTTGGGGTTAGCGGTGGTCTGTGGTTCGCTTCTATTCGCCACAGCGGCGGTGGACTACGCCGGGTCGATGTTGTTCCGGGTCAAGATGGTGGTTGTCCTGTTGGGAGTGTCGAACGCGTTGCTACTTGCTCGGTTGTTAAAGCGCCGGGATATACGGAGCCTCCCAATGGGTGCTTCCATGCCTTTGCCCTTGAGGGCAGGTGCCTTGATGTCTCTGGTGTTCTGGATGAGTGCGCTGACTCTTGGCAGGCTATTGGGCTACTTCTGAGCAGGCGGGTAGCGACAGGAGTTGCCGCTACCCGGTGTTTCGAAGGCTAGCTGAATGCAGGTTCAAGAGGTTTACTGCCAGCAACCCGTTTCATCCACGCCATGTCCAGTGGAACAAGAATGTTCACTGCGAACAGCACCCAGCCCAACGCCTGCAGGCTGTCCGCAAACCACAGCATCAGGGCGAAAGACAGCAGGGCCCAGCTGACATCCACAACCATCATCAGGTTGAAGTATTTCTCCAGCCACCGTGCGTTCATGGCCATAGCAGCCATATCCACGCACCAGAGCAACATCACTATGCCCACCACCAGATAGAAGGTTGCACCTGGCCCTCCCGCTAGCTCGGCGATCGGCTCTGCGGCCAGGATCAGTGCCAATGCCAGTGGCGTAGAGAGGAAAACATCGCTCAGGACGATCTGTTTTACGCTGAATTGACGGACGAAGTTTTTCATAGAATCACCTCAATCGGGTTTCACAATGTGTTGGACTACGCTACAAAGCATCTACCTGGGCGGTGATGGGCACAATTACCTGTGAGGTAATGGTGAAGCACACCCTTGAGGAAGATAATCGCTGAACACTCGGACATTCACAGGAACTGCGATGAGCGCCTTCGGTACGCTTTTTAGAGAAATGCGGCAGGGTAAACGGTTGAGCCAGATGGATTTCGCCCTGGAATGCGAAGTATCGGCGAAGCACATCAGCTTTCTGGAAACGGGCCGAAGCCAGCCCAGTAAGGGCATGGTTCTGCATTTGGCGCAGATGCTTCAGACGGATCTGGCGGCGACCAACCGCCTGCTGTCTGCGGCGGGTTACAGCCAGGTTTACAGCGATCAGGATTTGAACGCGCCAGGCATGGCGATGATCAAAGAAGCGCTTGATCACCTCTTGAAGGCGCACCTGCCGTACCCGGCGGTTGTCTTTGATCACGAGTACTATCTGGTGATGGCCAACACAGCCATGCAGGCGATGATGGTAAGAATGGTGGAACTGGGCGCTCACTTTCCCGCAAGGCCGAACTTTCTGCTATCGCTGTTGGACAACGAGGGCATGAAACCCTTTGTGGGAGATTGGGAAAACATCGCATGCCACATGCTGCAGCGGGTCTACCATGAGCATCTAGCCGGCCCCTTCCGGGACCAGCCCAACCGATTGCTGGAGCATGCCTTGACTCTGCCCGGCGTTCCGCAGAACTGGAAAAGCCACGTGGTGGAACATCTCGACTACCCGGCGATTCCTTTTACCCTGAACCTGGGAGATCAGCAGCTTAGAATCTTTTCGACCATTGCAACGATAGGCACGCCCCTGGATGTCACCGCACAGAACTTGCGGATCGAGCATTTTTTCCCAATGGATGAGCGTAGCAAGGCTTTTTGGCAAAGCTGAAACGGGCTGCTGTCGTCTTGGGTGACCGGGTTCTTCATGGAGATGCGAACGTTCGGACTCGTTAAGCTCTAACGCATTCGATGATTTCAAGCGACGCAGGCAGGCCTATCTGTTTTCCGGCACTAATGAAGTCGGTGTAGAAGCGATCCACATACTTGAATGAGGCGACTTTACAATGAGAGCTTTGGGTCCATTTGCTATGGTTGGCCACCAGCAAACGTGACCGGGTGTTGGAAATGATGGCCCGGCTGACTTCGGCCTCGCGGATATCAAAATCCATCAGGCCATGCTGTGGGTCCATGCTACCGGTGCTGATGATGCCAAAGTCGGTGATGAAGGAGCTGAAAAATCCGGTCACTTCCGGCCCGACCACATCATGGTGATTGTGCCGGTATTGCCCACCGGAAACGATGACTTCGATGCCGGAATTGCCGGAAAGCGCAGAGGCCACACTGAGGTTGTTGGTCAGGATGCGCAGTGACTGGTGATGAATCAGCGCTTTCGCCACCAGTTCGATGGTGCTGCCGACCCCCAGGCTGACGGTGGCGCCTTCAGGAATATCCATTGCAACCCGCTGAGCCATCTGCTGCTTGGTGGCATAGTGATGTATCCGCGCGTTTTCAATCGGAGCAACCGTGGCGCTGGCCGGTAGGCTGACGCCGCCATAACGGCGACGTAGCACACCCTGTTCGCACAGTTTGTTGATGTCTCGGCGAATGGTTTGGGTGGTGACTCCAAAGCGTTGGGCAATGTCTTCAACCTCGACATGCTTCTGCTCGTTCACCCAATCCAGAATGCTTTTCTGCCGATCTTTGGCGCCCATCAGATTAGATACTCGGTCCATTACTCCTGGTTTGAACACACAGGATGTGTTTCGGCCTGTGGGTCATCCCGGGCAGGTGCTTGCGAATGTTTGCCATGGAGAGAATTTTCCGCGTCAGATGACTTTCTTGCGCAAGGCGCTGGTTAGTGCTTCGCCCAGAATCACCAACACCACAATAGCGAGCAGAATCGTGGCCACCGTCTGCCAGGCAAACAGGTCGATAGACCCTTGTAGCAGCACTCCGATGCCACCGGCGCCCACCAAGCCAAGCACGGTGGATTCACGGATGTTGATATCCCAGCGCAGGATTATGATGGCAAAAAAGGCTGGCATTACCTGCGGCACGATCGCGTACAGCACTACTTTCATTTTGCTGGCGCCGGTTGCCTGCATAGCTTCGACGGGGCGGCGATCGATCTCCTCGATAGCCTCGCCCATCAGTTTACCAATGAAACCGATTGACCGGAACATAACCGCCAGAATGCCCGCAAGTACCCCGGGGCCGAAAATGGCGACGAACAGCAGAGCCCAGATGATGGTGTTTACTGAGCGACTGGACACAAGAATAAACCGACCGAGCCACAGGGTGGCCTTGTTCGGCGTGGTGTTCTGCGCCGCGATATAGGACACCGGCAGGGCAATGAATATCGTGAGCATGGTAGACAGGGTGGCAATGTGTACGGTTTCCAGCATGGCCGCGAAGATGGCATTCCAGGTGCTGAACTCCGGTGGCCACATGCGCGCACCCAGGTTCTGGATCTGGTTGGGGGCGTCCCACACCCAGGGCCAGAAAATGTCGATGTCACGCACCGCCCAGACAATCGCAATCAGGGTTACCAGGTAGATCCCATAGCGGGTCCACTGTTCTTTCCGGTCGTAGCGAGACCAAACGCGGTCAGTCAGTTTCGCAGCGTGATCTACCATACTTTCTTCCTCACCCACCCACTTATGCCTTCGCTGACCAGAATGATGCCAATAATCATCAGCAGAATGGCAAAGGCGAAGTCGTAGTCGTAACGTCCGAACGCATTCATCAGTGTGCCGCCAATACCGCCCGCTCCGACAATGCCAACCACCGCCGAAGCGCGCAGGTTGCTGTCGAGCTGGTACATGGATAGCCCGATCTGGCGCGGCATGATCTGTGGAAACACGCCGTAGATCAGCATCTTCAGATATCCTGCGCCGACGGAGCGCATGGCTTCCACCTGGCCCCAGTCGATTTCTTCGATTTCTTCGGCCAACAGTTTGGCCACGAACCCGATGGAATAGAGTGTCAGGGTCAGAATGCCGGCCATGGGGCCAAACCCGACGGCTGCCACAAACAGGATAGCCACGATGACCGGGTGGAAGCTGCGGGAGATAATGATGATAGCGCGCCCCACCAGATAGACTGGCTTCGGAGCCACGTTTTTGGCAGCCATCACCGCAATAGGTATCGACAGAAACACCCCAAGCAGGGTCGCCAGGAATGCAATCTGGAAGCTTTCCTTGAAGCCGGTCCACAAGAGTCCGGCACGCTCAAAGCTGGGAGGAAAGGCTCCACCGAAAATTTTGGCGGCTCGGGGCAGGCCCTCGGAAATTCGCGCCCAATCAAAGGGCAGCGTGGAGAAAGCCCAGTAGAGATAAGTCAGGGTAACGGCGATCAAGCCATAGCGGAGCCAGGGGTTGGCTATGAACGGGGGCTTCTTCCAGACCCTGCCCGACGTCATGTCGGTTGCAGTTCTGCCGGTGGTCATACGGTCGCCTCCTGGGTTTGGGCGCCGGCCTCAGCCGCATCCTCGTCCGGGGACTCAATGCCGCCGTAAATGGCATCCAGCGCATCCTGGTTGAAGTCCTTGGGCGAACCGTCAAAAATCATCTGACCGTGCCGCATACCCACAATGCGATCCGTGTACATCCGCGCCTGAGTGACGTTGTGGATGTTGATCAGCACCGGCAGCGACATTTCGCTGGCCAGGGTTTGGAGCAGGCTCATGATCTGCTGAGAGGTTTTGGGGTCCAGCGATGCGGTTGGCTCATCTGCCAGCAGAATCTCGGGCTCCTGCATCAGTGCCCGCACTACGGCTACCCGTTGCCGTTCACCTCCGGACAACTGGTCGGCTCGATTATTGGCGTAGTGGGCAATACCCACGCGCTCCATCAGGTGGAAGGCGCGATCGATGTCCGATTGAGGGAAACGGCGGGTCAGGGCCTGGAACAGTGACACATAGCCCAGACGCCCGGACAGCACGTTTTCCATGACCGTCAAGCGATCAATCAGGTTAAACCCCTGAAAAACCATGCCGATACGCCGGCGGGAATGTCGCAATTCGCTGCCGCGAAGATTGACCAGTTGGTGGCCATTCAGCTTGATCGAACCCGATGTGGGCTCAACCAGCCGGTTGATGCAGCGCAGCAGTGTGCTTTTCCCCGCTCCCGAGGCGCCGACGATGGAAACGACGCTGCTGCCGTCAACTTCAAGATCCAGGCCTTTTAGCACCGGCTCATTGTGGCCGTATCGCTTTACCAGGTTGGTAATTTCTAACATGAATTCACCCCGGCCAGAGCTTCCGGCCATTGGCCGGAAGCTTCAGTTGCTCTTATTTCAGATTGTCGGGCGTGTACTGAACGCCATTGGATGCCTGGATGGTGCGAATCACGCGCCAGTTGTCCTTGTAGTTGATGGGAATGAAGGTTTCGACGCCCTCAAACTCGTCCCCCAGCTCGGTGCCGGAAAACTTGAAGCTGTAAAAGGCTTCACGAATTTTCTCGACCAGCTCGGGGTGAAGGTTGTGGGCGTGGTTGTAGGAGGTTGTCGGGAACCGGTCGGACTCCCACACCAGACGCACATCTTCCTCGTCGTAAAGCCCGCGCGCGGCCATGCGCTCAACCACTTCCGAGGCCACAGGGGCCGCGTCGTAATCCTTGGCCACCACGCCGAGCATGGACTGGTCATGGCTGCCGGAGAAGGTGATTTCATAGTCGTCACCTGGTACCACGCCCATTTCCGGGAACAGGGCACGGGGGGCCTGGTTACCGGAGTTCGAGGTAGGGGAGGTGTGTGCGACCCGCTTACCTTTCAGGTCGGTTATTTCATGGATGTCGGAATCGACGTGGGTGTAGACCTGAAGCGAGTAGCCGAACTGCCCGGAGTCCGAGCCCATCAGGGCGAAGGGCACCGCACCGGCCAGATTAACCGCGAAAGGCGTTGGGCCGGTAGAAAAGCCCGCCACATGCAAACGACCGCTGCGCATGGCTTCCACTTGCGCGGCGTTGGATTGCACGGCGAAGAAGCGAACATCCTTGCCTGTCACTTCAGACAGATGATCGATGAAGGGCTGCCAGATGTCGGAATAGATGGCGGGGTCTTCAACCGGCGTGTAGGCAAAGATCAGAGTGTCGGGATTCACCCACTCTGATTTGTCCGCTGGCAGGTCAGCAACCATATCGCCGTTTTCGTCGCAGTACTTGGCGTCTAGCGAGCCTCGCTCGCAATCCGCAAATGCCTGACCGCTGAAGCCGACCAGCAAGGCGGATGCCGCCAGAGTCACCGACGGGAGAATACCGGGAAACACTTTCTTAGACAGGTTCATTCTTTTTCTCCATGTGGAGCGGTCCATGCCTGAGGTTTCTCTGCCTCGCATTAAACATCCGGGAAGGACCAGCTCATTCAGCTTGTTATTATCAGATGTTCAATTGAACATTCAGCTTAACAGTAAATGAGCATTAGACAAGGTGAGAGGCATCGGAACACTTGGATCGACACCGTAATTAGTGTTCAATTGAACATCATCCATATCGAGGACGATCTTCTCTATGCCCGACACTTTTAGCCTGGTAACTCCGACCGACATTGTCTTCGGGAGAGGACAGATAGCCCAACTGAGCGACCGGGTGACAAGGTTGGGCAAGCGAGTACTGATCGTTCATGGTCGCCATCCTGATCGACTTGCCAGGGTATTCGAGTCACTGAATGCCGTTGATATTGTCCAAACGATGTCTGTGCATAAGGAACCAGATTTACAGACACTGAATGCTGCTATTCGGCAAGGCAAAGCATTGGGTGTCGATCTGGTCATCGGCATTGGTGGTGGTTCTGTCATGGATTCAGCGAAGGTACTGGCTGCGATGCTGTCCAGCCAGACTGAGTTGATGAGCCACCTGGAGGTGGTCGGAGAGGGGCTGCCGTTATCCACCCAGCGCCTGCCCTTGATCCTGATTCCAACCACCTCGGGAACGGGGGCAGAGGCGACCCGAAACGCGGTTATTGATATTCCGGAAGCTCAGCGCAAGGTGAGTCTGCGGGATAACCAGTTGCTCCCTGACCTTGCCCTGATAGATCCTGCGCTGACCGACCATTGTCCCCGGGGTGTTACCTTGCACTCAGGGCTGGATGCCATTACCCAGGTCATCGAGCCGTATCTCTCATCACGCTCCAATCTGTTCACCGACATGTTGTGCAAAGAGGCAATCCCCAAAGGCCTGGCCGCGTTAAAACAACTGATGGATGGTGAGTCTGAAGAGGCGCGTGACGCCATGGCTCAAGTGAGTCTGTTTGGTGGGCTTGCACTTGCAAACTCGGGACTGGGTGTCGTTCATGGCATTGCCGGTCCGTTGGGAGGATTATCTGGTGCGCCCCATGGTGCCCTCTGTGGTGCCTTGTTGCCGGCAGGTATAGCCGCCAACCGCGATAGCGTGGTTGAGGCGGAGCATAAGGCTCGTATTGATCGGGTAGTTGGCTGGATTGCAGACATATTTGAGGCGCCCGCGGATCAGGCGCTACCACGTTTTCGTGAATGGATCTGTCAAAGTGGCTTGCCCGGGCTGGCATCCATTGGAGTGACGGAAGAGCACATTATTGCCGCCTCACAGTCGGCTGCAAGCTCTTCTTCCATGAAGGCCAACCCCGTTGTGTTGCCAAGGTCAACCATTGAAAACATCATGCGCGAGTCGTTTTGAAAAGTGAGTTGCTATCAAAACGTTCAACACTTCGGCTAACATCCGTTATCAAGCGTTAAGATAACAACAAGAAGGTAAAAACAGTGATGTTGCTAACCGGCTTCGGGCTTGGCTGCCTGTTGCCCCTGTTTGTGATTACGTTGCGAGACTTCCGGCATTTGCTGGTTGGCCAGTTGTTCCTGCTGGTGATTGTTGGGTCTGTGGCGTTCCTGGTTGATCCTTTGATTCCAACCGAATGGCGCTGGATCACTTCCGACCTGCAAACCGCGTTGCCCGCCTTGTTCTGGCTACTGTGTCAGCTGATTTTTGCGCCGCGCCCGCGTTTGAAGTCAGTGTGGGGCGCGATGGCGCTATACAGCTTTCTGGCGCCAGCGTTGGCGCGGCCCTTCGTAGAGCCCGGTGACGCGTGGACTCCGGCGGTGTTCTTCGGATGGCGGCTGGGCCAGTTCTTCGAGTACGTGGTGCTGCTGCATGGCCTCAGTTTTGTGATTCGGTACTGGCGAAACGATCTGGTGGAAGCCCGCAGGAAGGCCCGTCTGGCCTTTTTGTTGATTGTCGGCAGCGCCGTAGGCGTGGCGACGGTCAGCCTGAACTTCGGGCTTTATCATGAGTACATCCGCGGGATCATCACGGGGCTGGCGGCTTTCGCAACCCTGATCTGCCTGGTTACGGCGCGGGAGGGAATCATGGATCTGGTGGGCAGCGATCGGCCTGCCGGTTCGCCACAGTCGCAGCCCAGACCAACTCCAGAGACAGAGCCCCAGGAGGCTAACGAGGCACACTTTGCACAACAGGAGCAGGACGCCTCAGTGCTTTGCCGAACCATGGATGCCGGCTTCTATCGAACAGAGAAGCTGACTCTCAAAAAGCTGTCGGAAGTCACTGAGATTCCTGAATACCGTTTGCGCAAGGTGATTAACCAGGCTTTGGGTTATCGAAACTTCAATGACTACATCAACCAGCTCCGGGTAGCCGACGCCGCTGAACGTTTGCGGAACGAACCGGGCACACCCGTGCTGAACATCTCTCTGGACGTTGGCTACCGTACCCTGAGCTCATTCAACCGGGCGTTTCGGGATATCCAGAACGCCACCCCAACAGAGTACCGTCAGCAGTGCCTCGGGGCTGACATCAGCTGATCAAAACCTGCAATTTCCGGAATTGCAGGTTTTGCACAGTGCCCTTCTTTTCTCCTCTCAAACCCCTGGTGCGCGGGCCGTTGCAGAATTTGCACAGGGCGTGAGGCTTTCTGCACATCGGTTGTTCTCGCCAACGTGTCGCATCCTGCTTAGTGTCGTTCGGGACACCGCGTTCTTTTTGGGAACGCCTGAATAACAACAACACGATCAAGCAGAGGTTACGATGCGCCAGGCCAGAACGTTCAAGAAACTATTGTTGGTGACTGCCATTTCAAGTGGGTTCCTACTCGCCGGTTGTGATGGGGACGATGGAGAAGACGGCAAGGCCGGAGCCGATGGACAGTCCGCCGATGTCGTTGCCCAACTTGCAATGACCACGTCTGGTTTTTCCATTCCTGAAGACGCCATCCTTGTAGCGCCGGATGCTGCAGACGGTGACGACATTACCGAGGCACTGTCCGTGGCGTTGTTCGATTTGCCGGAGGATGCCCTGGTGGTTCTGCCAAAAGGGCGGTTTGTGGTGACCGAGAGCATTGTCATCAACAGTGCCAGTGGGCTGACCCTCACCGGCTACGGCATCAACGAAACTGCGCTGGATTTCAGCACGTCCAATGGCGACGACGCGTTCCGCTTCCAGGGCGGGAACGGTATTACGGTGCGGGACTTCGGTGTGTACGAGGCGCCGAAGAACGGCATCAAGGCCACCAACGTCAACGGCATCCATATGACTTATACCGCCACGGTCTGGGAAGGCGAGTTGGAGTCGGCCAACGGCGCCTACGGGCTGTACCCGCTGAAAAGCCAGAACGTGCTGCTGGAGAACAACTACGCCTTCGGGTCGGCGGATGCGGGCATCTACGTGGGGCAGTCCGAAAACATTGTGGTTCGGAACAATACCGCCAAACAGAACGTGGCCGGCATTGAGATTGAAAACTCCACCATGGCGGATGTGTACAACAACATCGCGCTCGCAAACTCTGGCGGCATCCTGGTGTTCGACTTGCCAGGGCTGGATAAGGCCTACGGCGGCAATGTTCGTGTTTTTAACAACCAGGCCTACAACAACAACGCCGATAACGTAGGCGCTGGCGTGGTTGGCACGGTGCCACCGGGAACCGGCGTCCTGGTGCTGGCCACCAGTGACGTGGAAATGTACAACAACCAGATAACGGACAATGACACCACGGCGGTCGCGATCACCAGCTATCTGCTGGTTGATGATGACCTTGCCAGTTACCCGGCCAACTACGGCGCCACCATGGGCAATGGTTGGAGCCCGACACTGAAGAACGTCTACCTGCATAACAACACCATTGCCCGGAACGGCGATAACCCGCGAGGTGCGCTACTTCAGCCGGTTATTGATGGTTACTCCTCGAACATGAACAGCAAGGGGGCGCCGCAAACCTTTCCTGCGATTCTGTATGACGGAATCGGTGAACTGCTGTCGAATGCCGGAGAGTTGGCTGGCTTCAATGCCCTGGTCGGCGCCGAGGCGCAGGCCGATGGGGTGAACTACGACCCTTACGGCGCAGGCGACCAGATTTGTGCCAACAGCAACATCAATGGCAACCCGGCGCCAGACTATGACGAAGTGAATACCGGACTGGTCTATCCGGATGATCCTGCCGACGTAACCATGGTTGATGGCGATGGCAATCCTCTGCCCCACCTGTTAATCGATCAAATGGTCAACAACACCTACTTGAACTGCGTCCAGCCGCGACTGGCGCCAGCGGTGGTGAACTTCCGCAACAACATCTACGGCTGCACCGGGGATGATCTGGCCGAAGCGGCCTGCGCGCTGTAAGGGAGAGTCTCCAATGAAACACAGTAATAAAACGATTGCGGCGGGTGTGGTGACGTCTTTTCTTCTGGCTGCGTGTGGCGGCGGAGGAGGTGGTGATTCGTCGGACGATAGTGGCTCCAACCCGACTGGCAGCGCACTGAATGCCGGTGCTGGTGCGCCAACAGGAGCAGAGGGCAATTGCAGTGCAACCACGAATGGGGTGAACTGGGACGCCTTGATGACGGAGGTGTGCCCGAAGCTCTCCGACTACAATCTGTTTACCGATGCCAGTGATCCAACGGCCGGGCCGACCCGGGGCGGGGTGCCTTATGATCTCTCCACGGCGTTGTTCTCCGATTACACCAGTAAGTACCGTTTTGTGTTTGTGCCGGAAGGCAAGACCGTGGGTTACAACCCATCAGAGGCGCTGGATTTTCCGGTTGGGACGGTCATTACCAAGACTTTCGCCCTACCGGAAAATACCGCCATGCCTGACGGTGCGGAGCTGGTGATCGAAACCCGCCTGTTGATCCACCGGGTCGATGGCTGGATGGCATTGCCGTATTACTGGTCGTCAGAGTCCGAGGCGACACTCGCCATTGCGGGGAAACGCCTGACCGACCTGACCACCATCAACAACCAGGGACAGACGCTCACCTTTGATTATGCGGTGCCCAAAGCTGCGGACTGCAACTCCTGCCACTCCATTGTGCCGGACCTGGCGGGGCCGGATGACCAGCGTGAGCAGATTTTTCTGCCCATTGGCCCCAAGGCCCGTTATCTGAACAAGGATTTCAGCTACCCGGACGGCACGGTCTACAACCAGCTTCAATACTGGTCGGAAGGCGAACTGCTCACTGGGTTACCGGCGGATTTCAACAGTGTGGAACAGGCACCGGTGTTCAATGACGAAACCCACATCCCGTCACTGAGCGACGCAGAACTGAACGACAAGGCCAGGGCCTACCTGGACATCAACTGCGCCCATTGCCACCGGGCAGACCTCACCCTGCCGGCCGACTATGCCGGCCCCGCAGGCAGTAGCGGCGTGCAGTTGGAGTACAACCGCGTCTACGCTGACTCGCCGGGCAAATTCGGAGTCTGCAAGGACCCGGTGGCCGGCGGCAAAGAGGGCTATCCGTACGACGTGATTCCAGGCAACGCGGATGAGTCTTACCTGTTGTTCCGTATCGAGACGACAGACAGCCGACACAAGATGCCGGAGCTGGGCCGTAGCACAACGCATCAGGAAGGTGCTCAACTGATTCGCAGTTGGATTGACCAATTGCCCAGTGCCAGTTGCTCGCCGATGCCGTAATAGCGTCCCACCCTGGCGGGTTTAGCCGGGAATCCGGTCAAGAGAGTTGGTTTTGTGTCGGGTGAGGCTTATGCTCGTCACACATTTCTCATCCGGGAGTCGCTTTATGGGTCTGGCTATCGCATTACATGTTCTCTCTGCCGTGATTTGGGTTGGCGGTATGTTTTTCGCCTATATGGCCATGCGGCCAGCAGTGGTGGAGGTCATTGATGCATCGCAGCGCGGTGCTCTTTGGTGTCATACGCTGTCCCGGTTTTTCCGCTGGGTATGGGTGGCGATCATACTGTTGCTGGTGACCGGTTACTGGATGGTCTTCAGTGTGTTCGGCGGCATGGCGGGTGCCGGCTGGCACGTTCATGTGATGCAGGGGCTGGGGATTGTGATGATGCTGCTCTATTGTCACGTCTATTTTGCCCCCTTCCGGCGGTTAAAGCAGGCCGTTGCCAATCAGGACCCACAGGAAGGTGGGCGCCAGGTGGGACAGATCCGCAAGCTGGTGGGCACCAACCTGATTCTCGGGCTGATTGTCGTGGTGATTGGTGCTGCTGGGCGGTATCTGTAGACCTATCTGGTAGCGGATAGCGGCTTGTGCTTGCACCCTGTCGTCTTTTTTCTTTGCGGACCGCACGGGGATTTGCAAGAACTCATGGCTTTCCGGGATGATTTGTTGATACACAATAAATCATCCCGGAGAGTGTGATGAACGAAGCCTGGCTGAAAGCCCTACCCAAAGCGGAGTTACACCTACACCTGGAAGGGGCGCTTGAGCCTGAACTGATGTTTGCACTGGCTCGGCGCAACGGCATTGAATTGCCGTGGAGCGACGTCGACGTGCTTCGGCAGGCCTATTCCTTCAATAACCTGCAGGAATTCCTGGATCTTTATTACCAGGGTGCCAATGTGCTGCGCACGGAGCAGGATTTCTACGATCTCACCTGGGCGTATCTGCAGAAGTGTCAGGCGCAGGGCGTTGTCCACGTTGAACCTTTCTACGATCCGCAAACCCATACCGAGCGCGGCATTCCCTTTGAAGCGGCCATCAACGGTATCAGCGGTGCCATGCGCGATGGGCGCGAGCAGTTGGGCATTACCGGTGGGCTGATTCTCAGTTTCCTGCGGCACCTGTCTGAAGATGACGCCTTCCGGACACTTGAACAGGCGATGCCATTTCGTGATCAGTTTTTTGCAGTGGGGCTGGACAGTGCTGAACAGGGCCATCCACCCAGCAAGTTTGAGCGGGTGTTCGCCAAAGCGAGGGCTGAGGGCTTCCTGGCGGTTGCCCATGCCGGTGAAGAGGGGCCACCTGAGTACATCTGGCAGGCCCTGGATCTGCTCAAGGTAAACCGTATTGACCATGGGGTCCGTGCCGCGGAAGACCCGAAGTTGTTGGACCGACTGGCGGATGAGCAGATCCCGTTAACGGTTTGCCCGTTGTCGAACATCAAGCTGCGTGTGTTTCAGGACATGACCCACCACAACATTCTGGACCTGTTGGAGCAGGGTTTGCAGGTTACCGTGAACTCGGACGACCCGTCCTATTTCGACGGTTATGTGCTGGAAAACTTCGTGGCTCTGCGTGATGGCCTGGGGATGACAGAAGAGCAGGCCCGCCGGCTGGCGCAGAACAGTATGGACGCTCGGCTAGCTCCGTAGATGCAGCTTGTACAAGGCAGTATCGATATTCGGCAAGATGCGAGAATCTGTCCTACCATTGAACAGTCAATCCCGCGTTCAAGGAATGAGTCATGAGCATGATCAGCAGCACACAACGTTTATTGCTTGGTTCGGTTCTTGCCTTCTCAATGGTTGCCGGGGTCCATGGAGCGACACCCGCCCCTGAAGGCGCGTCGGTGTATTTTATTACGCCAACTGATGGGCAGACCGTGAGTTCTCCAGTCACCGTGAGATTCGGTCTGGATGGGCTGGGTGTGGCGCCAGCGGGCGTGGAACGTAAGGGCACTGGCCACCATCACCTGCTTGTGGACGTAGACGATATGCCGGCGATGGACCAACCGGTTCCGTCCGATGATCGTCATATTCATTTTGGTGGCGGACAAACCCAGACGTCCCTGGAGCTGTCACCGGGCGAACACACCTTGCAGTTACTGGTGGGGGACCACCTGCACGTACCTCATCAGCCGCCTGTGATGTCCGAGAAGATCACCATTACGGTGGAGTAGTAGCCATAAATGGCTCAGAGGCAGGCCAGAACGCTGTCGCCAATTGCCACCTCGCCCCCTTCAATCACTCGCGTCGTTATACCGCCATGCCCACGCATGGCGTTATAACCGCCCGGCCCAAGGGCGGTCTCCATCTTGCTGCAGGGGTGACACAGGCCGGTGTATTCCAGCACCACACCCCCGATTCGGAACGTTTTGCCTTTCAGGGCCAGGAGGTTCAGGCCAGAGACCACAATGTTGCGCCGGAAAATATCTGGGTCAAGAGCATCCCGCCCGAGGCAGGAGGCAATGGCATGCAGGTGCTCTTTCTGGATCAGGGTGACCTGCCGTTTGCTGGTCTCGCGGCCCTCGAATCGATCGCCTTCCAGGCCTTTGCCCGGCGTGATCATCACGTTATCGAGTATTGTCATAGGCTCACCACGGGCAGGGCGGATGCCAATCCATTCAACCCGGCCGCTCTGAGGAAGGGTGTCGAATAAAGTTTGAAGCGGGGTTGGTTGCGCCATGGGTGCCTCATGTGAGTTCTGGTCAGTTTAGCCCTGCAGGTACTGATTGTAGTTCAGGAACAGTCAGTCCTCCCTGCCCGGGAGGCTCTTGCCTAAATTAACCCGGCTCGGATCATGTCGAACGTGTCCAGAATGCGGGCCACATACTGGTCTTTTGGCCGAAAGCTGCTTTGGGTGCTGAGCGATACGTCCCGCTCCAGGTGATCCAGCAGCTTATGCAGGCGACGACGATGAAGGCCGAGTGCCGCCTGCACGGGGTCGGAAATAACGCCAGACAGCGCTGCGAACGCTGCCAGGGCGGCCATGACCGCGAGCATGACGCCGGCGGTCGTTGCCAGCGACGGCTCCGGTGGAAAGACGCTGTAGTACCACGTGCCAATGGTTTCGCCGAGGATAAAGTCCCGTGCGGCCAGGGTCTTTGCAAGCATGGACGCCAGCACCACTCCGAGCCCTATGCCCCCAGGCGTAAACTTCTGGAACGCGAACGCGCCCAGCACGGTGCATGAAATGCTGTTGGTGATATCGGCAGAGGCCGTCCGCGTTACGCGGTACTGACGCAGAGCGTCGGCAATCACAGGCTCTACCAGTTTGATAAAGTGCTGGTGGTCGACTGGCTCAGAGCTGTGGCGCTCGTAAACCTCCTCCAGCGCTTCCACCAGATAGTCCTCCAGCAAGTGGCCCGTTGGCTGGCCATTGTTCAGCAGGTCGGCCTGAATAAGGCTCGAGATGTGCTGTTGTACGCGGGTGGTAAAACCAGCAGGCACACGATCAGCCATTCCGTGCAGCCATCTCAGACCGGCTCGTTTGCGCGTTGGAATTTTTACCAGGCAGGCAAGGGCGTAAACCGGCGCCCAAAGCAGATTGATCGGCGCCCGCAACATGTCCCAGCCCAGTGCCATCCGGTTGGTTGCCACAGCGCCGGGATAGTGGAAATGTCGGTCGATAAACGCCGGCACCCGCGACCGGCAGTCGGCGAAATACCGTTCAATGCCCGAGCCTATGGCCAGCTCTATCTCTGCTTCGGAGATGGTCTGCTCGGGTGGTATGGCAATGGGCATAAGTGACAGGTGCAGTTACCGGTAAGTGGGACGGAGTCGTTTACAGGCGCTCACTTTATCAGGAATCGTTACGGTTTCCTGTTAACGCCCTGATCATCCGGTAGAGAAACTTCAGAACTTCCCTAAATCAGAGAAACTTAGTACCTTGCGGACATTCCGAACAAAAACACCAACAGGATCATCGTTATGAAAATCCGTGCCGCTGTATTGGAAACGATAGGTGCGCCACAGCCTTTCGACGAAAACCGACCGCTGACGATTGAAGAGCTGGAACTGGATCCACCGGGCGATCATGAGGTGTTGGTTCAGATACGGGCAGCGGGTTTGTGCCATTCAGACCTGTCCGTGATTGACGGCAACCGGCCAAGGCCCGTACCTATGGCCCTGGGCCATGAGGCGGCAGGCGTGGTCAAAGCCGTTGGGGCAGGGGTGACAGATCTCAGCCCGGGTGATCACGTGGTCACTGTCTTTGTTCCCAGCTGCGGGCACTGCAGCCCCTGTGCCGAAGGTCGCCCCGCCCTGTGCGAACCGGCGGCCGTCGCGAACAATGCCGGTACGCTTGTTGGTGGCGAACACCGGCTGCATCGGGCGGATGGTACGCCGGTGAATCACCACCTGGGCGTCTCTGCGTTCGCCGATCACGCAGTGGTGTCCCGACATTCACTGGTACGGATTGATCCAGACCTGCCGTTTCATCATGCCGCCCTCTTTGGCTGTGCCGTGCTGACGGGCGTGGGCGCCGCCATCAACTCGGCCGATATCAAAGCCGGCCAGACGGTCGCCGTTATCGGGCTTGGCGGCGTGGGCCTGAACAGTGTGTTGGGTGCGCTGGTGGCCGGGGCAGGACAGGTCATTGCCATTGATCTGGATGAAGACAAGCTTGCGATGGCCAAGAGCCTGGGCGCCAGCGCTGGCATCAACGCGGCGGACGAAGATTGCGTGAGCCAGGTGAAAGCCTTGACCAACGGAGGCGTTGATTGTGCGATCGAAATGGCGGGTTCTGAAAAGGCGCTGGAGTTGGCTTATCAACTGACTCGTCGTGGCGGTACAACCGTAACAGGTGGGTTGGCACACCCTGACAGGAAGGTGTCGATTCAACAGGTGAGCCTGGTGGCAGAGGAGCGAACCCTCAAGGGTAGCTATGTGGGAAGCTGTGTGCCGGTGCGGGATGTGGCCCGCTACGTCAGCCTGTTTCGCCAGGGACGGTTGCCGGTCGACAAGCTACTGAGCGACACCCTGACCCTTGATGAGATCAACGAAGGCTTTGAGCGATTGGCAAACGGCAAGGCCATTCGCCAGGTCATTCTTTTTGACGACCACTGACGCCAGGCTGCCTCCATGGAACGATCTGACTTCCCCGTGTTTTACTCCATCATCACCCGATGGATGGATAACGACATCTACGGTCACGTCAACAACGTGACCTACTATTCCTACTTCGATTCGGTCATCAACCGCTATCTCATTGAAGAAGGCGGTCTTGATATACACAACGCACCGGTAGTGGGTTTTATGGTGAGTTCCAGCTGCCAGTTCAAGAAGCCGGTTGCCTACCCTGATGCCCTTGAAGCCGGCGTTCGGGTTGCCAGAATTGGCACCCGTTCTGTGACCTACGAGGTGGGGATTTTCATGGAGAACGACACCCAGGCAGCCGCACATGGCGAGCTTGTCCATGTGTTCGTGGATCGTGCCACCCAGTCCTCGACACCGATTCCTCCAGGGATTCGGGAGGCCCTGGAGCGAATTACGGTGTAGAGGCCGTCCTTGAGAGGGGCGACCGCTTCAGGCGTCTGGCGTCCAGAGACCCTGCAGTTGCCCCAGCAACGAAGAGCCAATCCCCTGATTTTCCAGGAAGCTCATGATAACCGGGACAAACTGCTGGATCATGCCGCTGTCCATACCCAGGGCTGTAAAGGCCGATTGCACGCCGTCCATTGACGAGATGCCGGAAAGCAGGCTTCCGCTCAGGCTGCTACCACCGCCCAACAGGCTGGACAGGCCCGAGGCTTTGCTGGTGAGGGTGCTCATGGAGTCGTTGCCCAGCTGGTTTTTTGCAAGCTGTAACAGGGCACCGGTGCCACCTGTTGCCTGGGCCTGCGTGACGCCGAGCTGGCTTTGGAGTTGGCCGACCAGTTCCTGGGCTTCACCGCTGACCTCTGATGCCGAGGTCATTGCTTCGGTGCCGCTGGAAAGCGCGTCGTTAAGGTCGAAGGCGTTAACGGTTGGGGCGAGTAGGTAGATGCTTGAAACCAGGAGGAATTGCTTGATGGTCGCGTTCATGGAGTGATCCTGAGGGATGTGTGGTCGAAGTCTGTCTCCTTTAGATGGTGGCGAACGGTGTTTAATAAAAGTGTGGGAAACCGAGACATATCTGCATGTCGGTTTGGTGTTGCCTTCTCGCTTCTAAAAAAGGGAGGGCAGTGAGCCCTCCTCCGTGCGTTCAGGCAAAGTCGTATTCACCGCCCTTCTCGAGTGCCTTTTGGTAAGCCGGCCTGGCGTGAGCTCTCTTAACCCACGCATTGATATGGGGCCGGTCTTTGCCAACGATACCCCGTGCTACCGAGGCTTCCAGTGGAAAGCTCATTTGGATGTCCGCCGCGCTGAGGTTGTCCCCCAGAAACCAGGTGTTTTTCGCCAGGTGAGCTTCAACAAAATCCAGGTGTGTTTTGATCATCGGGCCGATGAAGGTAGCAGTGGTTTTATCGGCGATACCTTTGGCCACCGGCTTGATAAAAAACGGCATCGGGCTGTTTTTTACCTTCTGGAACACCAGGCGCATTACCAACGGTGGCATCAGGGAGCCTTCGGCGTAATGCAGCCAGTAGGTATAATCCAGCCACGCCTGGCCGCCGGTTTCCGGCAACATGGTGTCTTTGCCGTAGGTGTGGGCCAGATACTCGATAATAGCGCCTGACTCCGCTACCACCAGATCGCCATCGGTAATCACCGGTGATTTACCCAGCGGGTGCACTTTTTTTAGGCTGGCCGGTGCCAGCATGGTTTTAGGGTCACGCTCGTAACGCTGGATTTCGTAGGGCACTCCCAATTCTTCCAGCATCCAGAGAACGCGTTGTGAACGGGAATTGTTGAGGTGGTGAACGGTAATCATGCAGTGACTCCACTGGTGTCAAAAGAATGAGCAGGTTAGCAGTGTAGTCTGCAAATAGCTTTTTGGTTCACTCCCATCGTGCTATGAATCACTATTTGGGAAAGTTGATTTAACTCATCTGAAGGAGGCCGGCAATGGCAGAAGCAACACTGAAGGAACAACTCAACACCGCGGTGAAAGACGCGATGCGGAACAAGGATAAGACCCGGCTTGTCACCCTGCGTATGGCGCAGGCGGCAGTCAAACAGATTGAGATTGATGAGCGCCGTGATTTGAGCGATGAGGATGTCCTCAAGGTGTTGGACAAGATGCTCAAACAGCGCCGCGACGCCGCCAGTCAGTACGATGAGGCGGGGCGCGAGGAGTTGGGTGACAAGGAAAGAGCGGAAATGGTAATCATTGAGGAATTCATGCCTGCGGCCCTGAATGAGGATGATCTGGACGGCCTGATTCGAATGACCATCAGCGCTGCCGATGCACAGGGAATGCAGGATATGGGCAAAGTGATGAACGAGCTAAAGCCCCAGGTACTTGGCCGGGTTGATATGGGCCACCTGAGCAAGAAGGTGCGGGCAGCACTGGCGGGCTGATGGTAACCCAGGTGCGTGCGCACTGGTAAACGAGAAAGGACCACTATGGCCGACAAAGAACTGCGCCCCAAATCCGATAGACAGGCCATCGACCAGTTTATCAACGAGGTTCGCACATTGCCTAAACAGGGTGGCGGGCAGGGCAGGCTGATATTCGCGCTGGATGCCACCGCCAGCCGGGAGGCAACCTGGGATGAGGCCTGCCACTTGCAGAGTGAACTGTTCATGGCGACCCGGGATTTGGGTGGTTTGGCTATCCAGCTTTGTTACTACCGCGGCTTTGGCGAGTTCAAGGCCACAGGGTTTGTGACGGAGACCGGTCAGTTGTTGAACCTGATGAACGGCGTTTCCTGCCTGGGTGGGCGCACCCAGATCAGCCGGGTGTTGGCTCATGCCGTGAAAGAAACCCGGGAAAAGGCCGTAAGGGCGGTGGTGTTTATTGGCGACTGTTGCGAGGAACCGGTGGACGAACTGTGCCATACCGCGGGGGAGCTGGGGATGCTGCGAACGCCGGTGTTCATGTTCCACGAGGGCGCCGATGCTCATGCCAGAGAGGTGTTCCAGCAGGTGAGCAAGTTGTCTGGTGGGGCTTATGCCCCCTTCGATCGCAACAGTCCGCAGGTTCTCAAGGATCTTATGGCTGCGGTGGCGGTCTATGCTTCCGGGGGAGCCAAGGCCCTGCAGGATTTTTCCAGCAGCAGTTCTCCAGAGGTCAAGCGCTTGACTCAGCAGATCAAGTAGCGCTTGTTTCAATCCACGTTCAAGCCATCGATGGACCGATGAGTTCCGGGGTATCCGAGTGCCACTAACGCTTCTGGTCATAGCACTGTCGGTTGTTGCGTGGGTCTGGCTGCGCAACCAGCCGGCCAGCCAACGTAAGCCGGCGATGATAAAGCTGGCCTTGATGGCCGGTATCGGGATAGTGGTTCTGATGGCGGTTACCGGCCGTCTACACGCTCTGTTCGCGTTGTTGGCGTTTCTCTACCCACTGCTACGCCGGGTGCTGCCGTCATTATTGACAGGACGCATGGCGGGGGCCGGAACGGGAGATGCAAACGCAAGTTCAGGCAATCAATCCCATGTGTCCGGCGACATTCTGGAAATGAGCCTGGATCATGACTCCGGCACCATGAGTGGCAAGGTCCTGAAAGGCCCCATGGCCGGGCGAGAGCTGGCGGACCTGGGCGAAAGTGAATTTCTTGAGCTGTTGCGATACTGCCGGGCGCACGACGAGGACTCCGCCCGGCTGCTGGAAAGTTATCTTGACCGCCGGTTTGGTGACTCATGGCGTGCTGACGATGAGGCCAGCGCTGGAGGCGAAGAATCCGAAGAACAAGCCAATGCTGGCGGTCCACTTACCGAGAGCGAAGCACTGGACATCTTGGGGCTGAAGCCCGGTGCAACACAGGACGAGATCATTCGGGCTCACCGCAGGATGATGCAGAAAGTACACCCGGACCGCGGTGGGAGTAACTACTTGGCTGCCCGTATTAATGAGGCCAAGGCGTGCTTGTTGGGCTGACGGCTTCTGTCGGATCTAGGCGATCATTGTGCCAGGGGAACGTTACCCGATGTGTTAAGTGCAAAGCTGAGCAACCAACGATTCCCACGTTCAATCTTCGAAACCCGGTGTTGGTAGAGATCTGGTCGAAACAGGTATACCCGGCCAAACAAGTTGAAAATGTTCTTTTCGCAAATGAATTCACCGCCTGCTTTGGGCTTTACCAGAACACAATTGAGTTTGTACAGCCGGCCTTCGGAAGTCATGTCCAGGTGCGGTCCCACCTTGTGACCTTCTGGGTAGCGGACGAGGTACAGGTTCAGGCGTTTGGAGCGGAACAAAATCCGGGTTTTTACGTTTGCTGGCATCGGATGTGGATTCTTTGTGGAATGATGTGTTCGCTCAGTTTGCGGGCTCCGTCGGGGCGTGGTCAACTTTGGGGCAGGTTCATCGAATTTCCACTTATGCCTATATATCCAATTCAATAAGCATGCTAAAACGTCTCGCCCGGTGCTCGCTCGCTTTTTTCGGGCGCCGGGTACTCTTCCATTCATCGAGATTTCAGCATGTCAGACAAGTTCTTCTACAAAGGCCGGCAGGACGCGCGCCAGCACCACACCGCCCATGGTGGCTTCCAGACCAAGGCCAGTCAGAAGAGTGGCAGCAAGAAGTTTCCGCTAACACTGGTGGTTACCAGTGAGGCGCGCAGGCAGGAGGTCGAAGCTCAGGTGGCGGAAGCCAATCTGCATGCCAACATTACAGTGGATGCCCGCGAGGGTGCGGTTGAATCCATCACCGAACTGACGGCGCTCCTGAACAAAGGGGCGACGGTGACCACGGCGAAACTGCCTTCCCGCAATGATCCTTGCCATTGCGGGAGTGGTGCCAAGTTCAAGAAGTGCTGTGGTTGACCACGCGTTTCTCAATCGCTCTGTTTCAGACCCATTTCCCAGAAATCGATTTCCAGCCGGGTGGCGTCGCTGAATATCCGGGTAAGCTGCTCGAACCTGGCGGGGGATACATCCGCCAGTCGTTCATCCAGCCACTGGATTTCCGCGTGCATGGCCTGCTGGAACTCGTCGCTTTCATACATGGCGATCCAGGCGTCATACGGGTTTTTGTCTCCCCGAATGGTTTCTGCCCGGTTGTTCAGCCAATTGGCGATTTCCCCGTAACCCACCATGCAGGGGGAGAGCGCAACATGCAGGTCGAGCAAATCGCCGCGGTTGCCCGTGTCGAGCACATAGCGTGTGTAGGCAAGGGTGGCGCGCGCTTCCGGCAGGTTGGCAAGTTCTGCTTCTGAAATGCCCCATTCCTTGCAGTAGCTGATGTGTAGGTCCAGCTCTACATCCACGATGGCCTGCAAGCCTTCCTTTGCATGGCGGAGATCCAGCAAGGTTGGGCTTTTGTAGGCCGCCAGGGCGAAGGCGCGGGCAAACTGGATCAGGAACAGGTAATCCTGCTTGAGGTAGTGCTGAAACGCTTCGGGAGCGAGCGACGCATCGCCTAACTGCTTTACGAAACTGTGTTCAATGTAGTCGCGCCATTCTGTCCGGCAAGCCTTCCTTAGGTCTTCGAACTGATACGTCATTGTGAATATCCTTCGTCAGATTGAATGTGTTTGGGTCAGGCAACTCAACGACAAATCCTTTTCCAGCCGATAGGTATCAAAATCCCGCGCCAGAAACAGCTGGCCCTTGTAGTGCTGCATGGCTTCGGCCGCCAGTTGGTTGATATGGGGCGTACCTCCCGGCCCGGACTGGTAACGTGAGCTGAAATGGGTCAGCACCAGGTTGGGCAAGTGAGCCTGTTGGGCGAAGCGGGCCACCTGTTCAGCGGAGCTGTGTTGTGGCCAGGGGCCGACCCGGTCGGCCACGTCCTGGGTATAGGTGGCTTCGTGGATCAGCACATGGGTGCCGTTGCAGGCATCGGCCAGCAGGTCCGGGGTGTCGTTGTCGCCAGCGACGATAAGGCGGCGGGCCGCGCGGGGAATGTGCGTGTATTCGTCACTTCTGAGCAGGCGGCCATCCTCCAGCGTTATATCGTTGCCTTTCTGCAATTCGCCCCAGCCGGGACCGGGCTCGATGCCTTCCGCCCTTAATTTGTCCTGAAGTAGTTGTCGCTCCAGGCTTTGCTCGGTGAACACATAGGCGCGGCAGGCGACACGATGGGACAGTGCCACATTGGTAACCCTGACGTGCTCATCCTGCCACTGGAAATCCGATGCTTCGGAATCGATGAAGTTTAGCGAGTAGCTGAGACTGGAGTCGCTGTTTGCGAGCACTGCGCTGATGAAACGTTGTACCTGGATGGGGGCAACGATGTCCAGCGGTTCCGTGCGGCCAAGCATGGAGGCGCTGGTGAGCAGCCCTGGAAGGCCAAACGTGTGGTCGCCGTGGATATGGGTGATGAAGATGGCGCGTAATTGCACTACCGAGTAGCGGGTGCGAAGCAACTGGTGTTGCGTGCCTTCACCGCAGTCGATCAAATACCAGGGTTTGGGACCGGAGTGACACAGGGCCAGCCCGCTCACATTTCGTGACCGTGTCGGGGTGCCGGCGGATGTGCCCAGGAAAGTGAATTCCATTATTAATCCGCCCATTGCCAGGGTGGCGCATCCAACAAACCCTGCCCCAGGACTATGGTTTCGCCAAGGTCTTTGTTCAGGGCGATGGAGTTGCAGTCGCCATCCTGTTCCAGAGTTGCCACCAAACGTGGTGCGTGGGAAACGACCCACACCTGGGTTTCACGTGATGCTCGATTGATCAGGCGCCCCAAGGCAGGCAGCAAATCCGGGTGCAGGCTGGTTTCCGGTTCATTAAGCACCAATAGTGACGGTGGTCTTGGCGTGAGTAGTGCGGCTACCAGCAACAGGTAGCGAAGCGTGCCGTCCGACAGCTCCGCCTGGTTTAAGGGGCGCAGCAACCCCTCCTGCAAAAACTGCAGTATGAAACGGTTGCCGGAGTCTGCCTCAAAGTTGATGGTTGCCCCGGGAAAGGCATCCTCAATGGCATCGTACAACGCCGCCCGGTCGCCAACCTCGTGGATGGTCCGCAGAGCCGCGACTAGGCTATGGCCGTCGTGATCAAGCACCGGCGTTCGCGTACCGATTTGGGGAGTGCGGATGATGGACTGGGGATCGGTTCGGAACTGGTCGTAGAAGCGCCAGTTGCGGATGGTTTGCCGGACAGCATGAACCTCGGGCACAGCCACCGGATCGCTGATTTCGTTGAGGATGCTTTCGTAGGTGTTGAGGTGGGCGTTGTAGACTTCCCATTTACGACCGTTGCGCACTTTCACCGCAGGCCCGACCCGGTCAATCAGGCAACTGCTGGGACGGCAGACGTCTCCCGACCAAATGCACTCGCGCTTGATTTCCGGGTCAAACTGAAACATGGACGGGTCCTGGTAGCCCGCAAATCCCTGAGGGGCGGGCATGCCCAGTGAGATGGCGTAGCCGAAGTCTTCACCCACAAAGCCCAGCCTAAGCCGGCTGTTCTGTTTTTTGGCAGAGCCCTGTACGGGATCGACACCGTCTTTCATGCCTTTGGTAAAGGTCTCCGGCCCTGCCCAGAACGTGTAATCCAGCCCGCCTTCCTGCGCGATCGACGAGATTAAGTTGCCCTTTGCGGTTTCAGCCAGTAACCGCAGAGACTTGTAAAGGTTGGACTTGCCGCAGCCGTTGGGCCCGGTTACCACATTGAGGCCGGTCAGGGGCGCGACGATACTCTTAAGGCTGCGGTAGTTGGATACGGCAAATGCGTTGATCATAATCTCAAGATCACTGAGTTTGGTAAAAAAGTCTCGTTATCTCAAGCGCTCTCAGCCGCTTGAATTCGGTTTCGGCCGCTCTCTTTGGCTTTGTAGAGTGCCGCATCGGCGGCAAAGACCAATTCCTCGAGACTGCTCTTGTCATCGGGAACGATGGTGGCGCAGCCCACGCTGACGGTGATGCAATCTCGCGCCGTTGAATGGTCGTGCCTGATGTCCAATGCTTCGATGGCAACGCGGGCATTTTCAGCGACCTGTATCGCACCATTTTCGTCAGTATTGGGGAGTATCAGAATGAACTCTTCTCCCCCGTAGCGTGCCACCATGTCGGTTGAGCGCTGCAGTTGCTCCTGCAGTGTCTCGGCTACCCGGATCAGGCATTCGTCACCCATCTGGTGGCCGTAATTGTCGTTGAAGTGCTTGAAGTGATCCACATCGAGCATAACCACAGATAAGGGCTGGGGCTGCCTTCTCAGGCGCAGCCAGGTGTCTTTGAGGTAGGCGTCACCGGAACGCCTGTTGGCGACGCCGGTCAGGCCATCGCGGTCGGCCAGGCGTTGCAGTTCTTCATTGAGTTCTTCCAGCTCTGCCGTGCGTTCAACCACTTTCTCTTCCAGGAGCCGGGAATGGTCCTGTACCTGAGTGTAGAGCCGGGCGTTTTCGATGGCGACAGCCGCCTGGGCGGAGAGCAGTTGAATCAATTCCACCCGGTCGTCGGTGAAGACGGCGTCGGTCAGGTTGTTTTCCATGTAGACCGCCGCCTCAAAACGTTCCCGCACGATGATAGGGACACACAGTACTGATCGTGGATGCAGGTGAATAGTGTAGGGGTCGTTCACAAACGGGCCGTCCGCCATGGCATCGTGCAGGACCACGGCTTCGCCCCTTTGAAACACCTGGCTGATCACGCTCATTGGCAGGGCGAGGGCCTTGCCCTGACGATCGCTGAGTGTTGAGTGGGTGGGGATCTCAACCTGTGGTGACGGCTGCTCTGGCCGGATTATGGCCTCAACACTGAATGTGCCACCGGCCCGGACAATCAGGCAGCCCCATTGCCCACCGGCATTTTCCAGCAGAATCGCCAGGGTTTTCTGCAACAGCTGGTCCAGCACCATCTCGCCGGAGATCTCACGGGAGGCTTTCATAACCGATGCAAGGTCGAGACTGGCCAAATGGCTTCCTGGTGGGCTGAGGTGGGCCTGAACCCACTGACGAAGCACCGGGAACTCGTCCTCCAGCTGTTCTACCTTGCGTTGTGCGCCCCAGCGGTTGTATACCCCGTGGGCACCACGGAGATAACCCTCGGCTGAGCGCCCTTTACCTAGTGCCAGCAGGTGCCGTGCGGCGCGCTCAAAGGCAGTGGCCTCATCGCGCAGGAAGCCGTTTGCCCGTGCCGTGTCGATGGCCGTGTCATAGAGCTCCAGTGCGGCGTCGTGCCTGCCATCCAGGCGGGCGAGTTCTGCGGTCATCAGAAATTGAAGGTGGCGGAAATTCGCTTCGCAATTGTCCGCCCAACGGGTCATGCGCGCCAGGTCCCGTTCCAGGCGTTCTCGTGTGGCCTGTTGGTCAGCCCTGTTCATGGTGGGGAATAGAGTCGTGAGGGTGAGGTTGGCAACAATGTAGAAACGCACGAGCTGGGGCAGGGACATCGCGGACTTGATTAGCTTGTCCTGCTTTCTGACAAAGTGCAGTGCCTGTTCGTAGTTCCCGTAGAGCAGGTTGATCTCGGCACTGTAGATATGATGATTGGCAATGCCGGTCATGAACTGGCGCGTACTCATTGCCTCGAGACACGCCTGGTCATCAAAATCATCGGTGCTCAGACTGGCCGGTGAGTGGGTGGTGCCAAGAAAATTGCGCTGCATCTGCAGGAAGAGGGAACCGGAGTCCAGCGAATCCTGGTAGGCGCACTCGCGAACGATGTCGAGGTTTTCCTGATGCAACTGGCTTGCGGTTTCCAGATCCATGCCCGGGTCCCAGATCACGCAGTCCTGGGCACTGTAGGCCAGATAGAGCAGGTCGCCGGATTGATAGCCGGCTTCGATGCCCTTGCGGAACCAGGGCGTGAGCGTTGCCCAGTGGTTGCTCCAGTGATGAACGAACATGGCGTATACATAGATAACGCGCGCCCTCAGGCTGAGGTCATCAAGCCGTTCATTGATGGCCAGGCCAACCTTGGCGTACTGATAGCCCAGGGCGGGCTCGTTCAGCTCACCACACAAAAGCATGCCGTAGGCGGCATAGGCAAACGCCGATTCCGGGCAGTTGCCCCGATGCAAAGCCAGGTTAACCGCTTTTAGCACCAGGTAGCTGAACAGCTTGCTGCCGGAGAGAAACGCGGCCGCAAAGATTTCCATCAGCAGACGCATGGCGGTCAATGTGGCTGGGTCTTCGATGACAGGAGCGCCAACCAGATCGGTGATTTCGCGGCCAGCCAGGTTCGTCAGTACCCGTTGGCGTTCGACATCGATATCGTGCTGGCTGGGGTGTTCGGTGAAATTGACACCCAGTAGTGCCAGCCCCTCAATGGCAGCGTGAATAGACGCCTCCATTCTACCCAGCGTGGCATTCTGCCGGGTACGTATGGCGAGAATGTCGGCGCGATGCAGCCGGGAGTCCGCATGGTCCAGCATCTGTTCCAACCAATGGTCGGCCTCTTCGGTACGTCCGGTGAGGTAGAGGCAAAGCTGTATCTCTGACGCCAATGTGGCCATCAGTGAGGGCATCTGTGACCAGGCGTCGTCTGGCAGCAATTCCTCGGCGACCTGCAAGTAGTCGAGTGCCTGTTGATAGGCCGAGGTTTGTCGGGCGCGACTGCCGGCACGAAGGTTGAACTCGGCCAGTTGAAGGCGTTCTGGCCCGGACTGGATCAGCGCACGCCCCTGATTGAGATGATTAACGATATCAATCAATTGGTCATCGGCGACCTGCCCGCCGCCGTGTTGTAGCATCAGGCGCCCGACCGTTAGGTGTACCCGGGGGAGCTCGCCGGTTGCGATGAGGTTGTAGGCAGCCTGCTGCACCCGGTCATGCTGAAAACGATAGCTGGGGTTGAGCACCCGCTCTCCGTCCTGGTGTCTCGCCAGGCGATAATCACTGTGTAGCGGCAGCACGGTGTACTGTTTCAACGCCGGCAGAAGGGCCCGGGCGGTTTCCGCAACGGTATGCTCGTAGATGGTGGCGAGCGTTTGCAGGGTAAAGGTATTCCCGATGCTGGCGGCCAGTTGAAGTACGTTCTGCGTTTCGTCCGGGAGCTTTCGCAGGTTATCCAGCATGAACTCAACCACGTCATGGCTGGTTTCATCCCAACTGGCCCTGTCGAGCTGCCAGTGCCATTGGCCACTGCCCGAATCTGACCAGATTGCCCCCTGGGCATGGAACTGTCGCAGCAACTCGTTGGTAAAGAAGGGGTTGCCCTGGGCGCGGTGAAACAGCATCTCGCTCAGTGTGCGGCTTGTTTCCGGCTCGCAACGCAGGGCATCGGCCACCATTTGGTCCACCGACGATTCATCAAGCGGCCCCACAGGGATCTGATGAATTCGCCGATGGTTGTTGAGGTCATCCAGGAGCAATCTGAGGGGGTGCCCAGGGCCGACTTCATTGCTGCGATAGGCGCCAATCAACAGCAGGTGGCTCTGGTCCCTGGAGGTGACTATACGGCGTATCAGGTCGAGGGTTGGGGTGTCGCTCCACTGCAGATCGTCCAGGAACAGCACGACCGGATGGCCTTCGCCGGCAAACACTCGCAGGAATGCGGTCAGTACCAGCTGCAACCGGTTACGGCTCTCTGAGGGTGGCAGCTCGGTCACAGGGGGTTGTTCGCCGATAATCAGCGCCAGCTCCGGTACCAGGTCGATCACCAGGGCGCCGTTGGGCCCCAGCGCACCAAGCAGTTCGGTGCGCCAGCATTCAAGCTGGTTGTCGGGCTCTAGCATGATTTGCTGCACGAGGGCACGAAAGGTGGCTGCCAGCGCTGAGTAGGCTTCGCTTTGCTGGAACTGGTCGAACTTGCTCTGGACCAGGAAGCCGCGTTCGCGGATCTGGTAGCGATCAATTTCGTTGACCAGTGCCGACTTGCCAACGCCGGAGTAGCCGTGAACCAGGCAGAAACGGGATCGTCCCTCCACCGCCTGCTCGAACAGGCCCAGCAGCTCCTGCAGCTCGCGCTCGCGGCCGTAAAGTGCCTGGGGAATCAGAAACTTCTGCAGATGATCCTTTTCACCCAGTGTGAAGGGCAGCAGTGGCAGATCCTGTTCTATCGACGTGGCGCAACGGGATAGGTCGTGCAGCAGGCCCAGGCTGCTTTGATAACGTTCTTCCGGGGATTTGGCCAGAAGCTTCAGCACAATGTCTGAAAGGGCCTCGGGTATGTCCTCAAACACGGTGTGAGGCGCCGGAGGCAGACGACTTATGTGGCTGTGTACCCACTCCAGGGTATTGTTGGCTGTAAACGGAGGTTGGCCGGTCAGAAGTTCAAACAGCAGCAAGCCGAGGGAATAGTAGTCCGAGCGGTAGTCGAGGCTCCGATTCATGCGCCCGGTCTGTTCCGGCGACATGTAGGCCAATGCCGCCTCGGGCTGATTGGGCAGCTGTTTGGCCTGCCGCTCCTGCCCCAGCTCCGATGCTATATTGAACCCCGACAGCACCAGTGCGCCACTTCTTGAGTCAAACAGGACGTTATGGGGTGTCAGCGACTTGTGCACGATGTCCTGTGCGTGGATGTCGCTCAGAATCTGTACCAGGGCCTGGGCTATTTTCAGCGCCTGGGGCAGGGGCAAGCGTCTGTTACGGCTCTCGGCCATTACCGAGGCAAGCGAACGCTCACAGGGATCGGTGATGAGCGCCAGGTTCCCACTACCGTGTGGCAATATGTCATGAACCCTGCGTACGCCTTTCACGCCGTCGAGCCGTGAAGCAATGCTGGCTTCGTGATTGAGCGTGGCCACCTGCCTGCGGTCGGGATATTCGGTATCAAGGGTTTCAATGCAGACGTCTGCACCGTCCGAGAGTCGCCGTGCGCGATAGGCCGCCCGGCCTGCTTTTCTCCAGAGGCAGAAGGAGATTGTGTATCCGGGCAGCTGTAATTCGCTCTGCATCAGGTGCCGCTCCTGGGGATCACGCCTGGCAATGGAACACTCGATCGAAGGTGGCGCTGAAGTCCTCTTTGGCGTTGTCCAGTAGGGGTTGGCCATGGCCACAGAGAACGTGTTTGAAGTTCAGTGTTTTGAGCCGGTTAAAATCCTCGGCAGCAGGTTCCGCCGCCTGCAGCCAGACTGGGCCAATGTTGGCGGGTGTGAAGAAGCCCATCTGCTCCATTCGCTGTCGCGAGGCGTCGCAGAAGTGCTCGTCGGGTTTCAGCCAGTTCTGCAGGGCGTCACAGGCTACCAGGATGCCACCATCCCGCTGGAGGTGGAGTACGCCTTCAGGAAGTTTGGTAGTTTGGAACTGAAATAGCGATGCGTCACTCAGGGGCAGCGTCTGGCCGAGGACGTTTGCCTCTCTTTCAGACCCGCTTTGGTCCTCCGGTTCCAGACCTGGCATCACCCAGTACTGCGCCTGGTAACGGTCAACATAGAACGCATCGTCACGCCCATGCAGAGCGCCAAGCCGAATCACGTCGGTTACTTTTCCCAGTCGGTCCAGTTCCGCCAGGCCGTCATCATCAAGGCGGACCGTATTGATGAGGATCAGCCGTTCACCGTCACGGACGATGGTCATGTTGCGGCTGAATTGCCAATCCAGGTCCATAAGGACGGTTTCCATGGCACCACTGACAAAAAACAGATCCGGCAGGATCTCTTCGATGGCATTGTGTGCCAGGGCTGGCGGGAAAGACGGCATGAGAACTCCTCAGTCTTTATCATAGTTATAGCGGCCGACGTAGCGATACTCTCTGGCGTATTCGTTCAGATAGGCGTTGAGGTATCGCTTCTGGGCCTTGTTGAGGCGTCCGTTCCGGATATCGTCCATGGTTTCATCAACGTTGCTGCTGTCCAGCCGTCTGAGGTGAAAAAGCGTCATGTCCCTGCCTCCAAAAAAGCCTTTGAGGAAGTGGTGCAGAGGCCTCGCCTCGGACATATCAAACACGGCCCCGTAGAGGGCCGTGTACAGCGGCTGTTTTGCCAGCAACGCCCGGTCAAATGTTGGGTAGTCTCCGGGTGGTGCCGCGAACGTTGGGTACTCATCAAGTTGATGAATGGGCTGATTGGCCAGTGACTCCAGGTATTTGCCATCCAGTCCGGCCTGGCGGCCTCCCTCCAGAACGATGTTCAGGTAACGACGGCTTGGTCGGCAGTCGTTGTCGATAAATTGGGGCATGCCCACATAGGTGAGAGCAGAGACCTTCGGGGCCATTGCCGCGCTAGGGTTATCCGGCTCTACCTCGATCTCTATGCGGTTATAGCCATGCCCGTAAGCTTCGGCCTGATCCAACAGAGAAAGCGCCTCGTCCGGGCATTCATGGAGCACGCCGAGAACCCGGTCGTCCGGGTGGCCGGTGTTTTCGATGTTGCCAACACCACCTTCATGGCGGAAGAAGTGCTGCACGTTGAAGCGTAACCGCCATCCGCGCAGCACCGCTTTCGTAGATGCCTGAGGCTCGACACCCTTCGCTCTCAGCGAGAGCATGCTCATGTTGGAGCCAAAGCCAAAGTAGTAAAACATAGATTCAATAGGTTACAGGTTAACCTGCCCTCAGGTACTTTTCTATAACCTGCCACGGCAAAGGCGGTGGCAGATTGGCTTATCAGCAATACGGCCAGGTATCGGTTTTCGCGGAGCTACCTTTACCCCGGGATATTGGGGCTTAATGGTAGTCTATATGGCATCATTATTTATGATCTCGCGTTGAAGTTATACCCGAGTATTGAAAGTGCCCAACCCCGTTCCCTTTAGCCTGAAACCATGACCTCTCTTTATTCACTATGATTCAGCATCTCACAGAAGCCCTTGTCCCTCTGCTGTCTTTGATACTCCTCGGGGCCATTCTTGGCCGAAAAACCGATTTTTTCGACGGCAAGGCATTGGCTGGCCTGGTTACCACCGTTGGAATCCCCGCGTTGCTGCTCCACTCCGTATTGAGCATGGATATGGACATTTTCGGAATGGGTGCCCTTGTAGGCATTACCGTGGCCTGGCTGGTCGTCATGGCGATGGTCACTGCACTGTTGCTTACGCTAGCTGGCCTGCCGGTGAGGTCCTATCTTCCGGCGTTGGTGCACCCGAATACGGGCAATATGGGGATTCCGGTGTGCTTTGCGCTGTTTGGTCCGCAGTCGCTTGGGCTGGCGGTGGTGATTTCCTCGGTGATTCAGGTCAGTCATTTTACGTTGGGAATCGGCTGCCTGTCCGGGCGGTTTTCCATCAGGGCAATGCTGAAGAACGGGCCCGTCCTGGCATTGATCGCAGGTGCTTTTCTGTTGGCGACAAACATTCGCCCGCCTGGCCCGGTGATGATAACGCTGGATATGCTGGGCTCGATTACCGTACCGATAATGCTAATGCAATTGGGCAGCTCTATTGCCAACCTGCGGCTGTCAGGCGCGCGGGACATGCTAAGGCCTCTCGTGTTCAGTCTGTATCGGCCTTTAGGTGGTCTAGCCCTTGCGTGGGTGCTGTTGCTGATTTGGCCGTTGAGCGCCATGGAAGCGCAGGTTTTCCTGATTCAGTGTGCGATGCCGGTGGCGGTAATGAGCTACGTACTGTCGGTGCGCTATCAAGGGCCATCGCAGGAGATCGCTTTGACTATTCCAATGTCGTTGCTGGTTTCTTTGGGGATTGCCGTAATTTTTGCCCTGTTTGCGTAGTGGGCAGCGCCCGGGATTACTGCGGCGAACATCAGGTCGGCTTGCGGCTCCAACGTATTGACGGTGCCCAGTTTCCGTAGTCACCCTGAATGAATCGTGTCTACCAGCAATCGTTTGGCCGGGCGGGAGAGTATTCTGACTGATCACACGCCAGAACAATCCGGTGACCGCGCGCTAAGAAGTGCAATGCTTGTAGCGCTTGCAGCCCTTTTCTGGGGGCTTTCGGGTGGTATCGGCGCCATCCTGCTCGCAGAAGGGTGGGGCTCGTTCGTAGTCTCGTTCTACCGGGGGATTGTCGGCCTGCTGTTTGTACTTGTCTGGCTGATTCTACGTCCTGGGAACAGCGGATTGACCAAGCCGCGGCTCTGGTTCTGGGCGGCGGTGGCCGGTCTTGGCGTGGCGGGCAACTTCTCCTTCTATTTCCTCAGTATCTCCGAGGGCAGCGTTGCCGTCGCGGCGACCCTCATGTATTGCGCCCCGGTGTTCGTGTTTCTGGTTTCCTTTGCCATAGGGCTGGAGCAGCCGACGCCGTTCAAGTGCGTGGCCATTGTCATCGTTATTGTCGGCATCGCTCTACTCACGGGTATCTATGACGTTGGCGGTAGCAGTATTACGTGGGTTGGCGTGGTTGCCGGCCTGCTTTCGGGGTTGTCCTATGCATTGTTTATTTTCGGCTTCAAGTTTGCTGCCAGGAACGGCAGCCCTCAGGCTGCTCTGGTGATTGCGTTTGCCGTGCTCGGTATTGTTCTGATCTGGCCAGCCAGCCTTGTGCAGGTCATTGCTGTGCTTGGTGCACCGGAATGGCCGATGTTCATGGCGCTGGGGGTGCTCGGCGGTGGCGTGTCTTTTATAAGCTATATCGTGGGTCTCAAGCACACCGTACCAACCGTCGCTGCCGTTGTAGCGATGGTCGAACCTGTTACCGCTACGCTCTTCGGCATTGTATTGCTCAATGAGAGCTTGGGCAGCGTCCAGTTCCTCGGCATGGGGCTCATCCTGGTCACAGTGACGGCCTTGAGCGTCTATTCGAGCAAGTCCCAGTAGTAATCAACCGGGATTCCAGCGTTCTCTGGCGATAGCCATTTGCCTTCAGAAACATGAAATCTCGCCCACAATTTGGCGTGCCGTTCGATTAGCTCCTATGTTGTCGGAAAGACTCGGGGAGAAATCGCCATGGAAGCTCTCGCAAGAAAGTTGGGTCTCAGGACCAACCCGACCATCTTTTTCACGTCCGCTGGGATCATGATCCTGTTTCTGGTTGTGCTCCTGATTGCGCCCGGCCCAATTGGAGAGGCCTTCGGAGCGGGGCGCGAATGGATCGTTACCAACCTGGGTTGGTTTTTCATTTTCGGGGTGACGAGTTGGGTAGCGTTCCTCTTGTGGGTTGCGCTCAGCCGATTCGGCGCCATCCGGCTGGGCGGCAACGACGCGAAACCGGCCTACAGTAATATCTCCTGGTTCACCATGCTGTTCGCCGGTGGCATCGGCACCGTGCTGATGTTCTGGGGCGTGGCCGAGCCCATCTCGCACTTTTCTTCCCCGCCGAGGCCGAATGTCGAGCCCTATTCGGTCGAAGCCGCCGACGATGCCATGAGCTTCGCCATCTATCACCTGGGGCTGCATACCTGGGCGATCTTCACCATGCCGGGGCTTGCCTTTGCGTATTTTATCTATCGTTACGACCTGCCGATGCGCTTCAGTTCGGTGTTCTATCCGTTGATCGGCGACCGCATATACGGGCCTCTCGGCAAGACTCTCGATGTTTTTGCGATCCTCGGCACGCTGTTCGGTGTGGCGGTGTCAATCGGGCTGGGCACGCAGCAGATCAACGCCGGGCTGACCGAGTTGTTTGGCATTCCGGATGCGGTAATCACCAAGGTGCTGATCATTGCCATCCTGACGGCCGTTGCTGTGGGGTCGATCGTCGCCGGGCTGGACTCGGGTGTGAAGCGGTTGTCCAACATCAATATCGGTATGGCCGTTGGCCTGATGGTATTCGTGCTCTTCACCGGTTCGACGGTTTTCCTTCTGCGAGCCGTGGTTGAGACGTTTGGCCTCTACATATCGAACCTGCTGCCCATGGCCTTCTGGAACGACACACTTGCAAGCTATACCGGCGACGATGGCGGCTGGGGATGGCAGGGCAGCTGGACGGTATTCTACTGGGCCTGGACGGTGACCTGGTCGCCCTTTATCGGCATCTTCGTGGCGCGGATTTCACGGGGGCGGACCATCCGTGAATTCGTGCTCGGGGTCCTGTTCGCGCCATCAATCTTCACCCTGATCTGGTTCGCCATTTTCGGCTGGTCAGCAATGCAGATCGATGGCATTGGGCCGGAGGCCAGGGAGGCGCTGGGCGAACAGGCGGGGATGTTGTCCCAAGCAGTAGGGGAAAGTGTTCCCCTGGCCATGTTCGCGTTCTTCGAAAACTTTCCGGGGGCTACGTTGATCCAGGGCCTGGCGGTTGTGATTGTCGCCATCTTCTTCGCGACCTCATCGGACTCCGCTTCCCTGGTGGTCGATATGTTATGCACGGGCTCGCCGGACCCGGGCCCCTGGCATCAACGCGTTTTCTGGGGTGTGTCTGAAGGCATGCTGGCAGCGATGCTGATCGTACTTGCCGGTGACGCCGGGCTGACCGCGTTGCAGGAAGTGATCACCGTGGTTGGCCTGCCGATGTTCATCCTCGTGTTTGCCATGATGTTTGCCCTGTTCCGCGGCCTGGCCCAGGAGAAACTCAGCGAAGTGAGGGTGGGCAGTCCACCGCGGCCGGAGCAGTTGTGACCTGAATGCCAGGAAAGAGGATAAGTCTACGCTGCATTATATCTGCTTGTAGACCACCTCTGACAACCGGCTGCGGTTGCCATCCGTATCCAGGGTGCGGATAGCGAAGTACCAGGTGCCTTCGGTGAGCTCGTCCACCAGCAACTCGTCGATAGAGGCGTCGCCAACGGCCAGGCTTTGGTCCAGGCTGTCCTCGCTGTTGCCGTAAACCACCTCAAAGCCGGCAATTTCGCCCATTGCGAGACTGTCTCCATTTTCTCTGGTGAGCGGCGCGGTCCAGCTTAGCAGGGCTGCGTTGGCCGGAACGGTGTCCTCGGGGCTTGGCTCGGGGGCCGGCGGTTCGCTGGTGTCGTTGTCCGTTCCGTTGTCGGCGACAGTATCTCCAGTGCTGTTGTCGTCACTGGTATCGGGCTCTGGTGTATCGACAACGCTTGTGTCGTCTTCGCCGTATACCTCTGCAATGGTCTTGAAGCGTTGTACGTAGCGGTATTCGGCCACCACGAGTCTTTGGCTGATGACGCTCGAGTCCACCTCGGCCTGCAGCTCAGAGGCCTGCACTGCCGCGGCAGACACGAGATCGGCCAGAGCGATGTTTTCGCCGTCGCCCATCAGGCTGATCTGGCCGGTTTCGAGAATCTGGGTTGCCACGTTGTTCAGGACATCGGAAATGTTGTTCCATTGGGCGTTGTTGTTGACCAGGGCAAGGAAAGCCGCATTGGCAACGGCGACCTGCAGGGCATCGGCAGACACGCCGTTAAACTCGTCCAGGCGAGTCAGGTCTGGCGGGTCGAGGCGCAAGGAGCCTGCTGCCAGGCCAAACCAGCTTTCAACCCTTTCATAGGCCCCAGAGAGTGCATCGGGGGAGAGCCCATTCTCGTTACGCTCAGCCAGCGCCACGGCCAAATGGGTCAGCGGCGTGAGGTTGACGGTCTCCATGCGAAGATCACCGGCTCCGCGCAGACTGAAACTATCGTCCAGCATCATGGTGTCGCCAAAGGCAACCGGCTCGGCGCCGCTGCGTTCGCATTGGGGAACGACGTCGCAAGTCATGCGGGTATTACTGTCAGCGGTAAGTTCTACCAAAGCCCAGCTGTCCGCCTTTCCTCGCAATTGCCACACATAACTACCGTCGTTTGCTGTCAAAACCGGTTTTGCGGCCTGTCGCTGTGGAGCATAGTAGCCGTCTTTGTCGGATATCAGGCGAGTGGCGGTCACCAGGCCTTGTTGAATAACGCCTTTCATGGCGGCGCCGGCAAGCTCAACCGTTTCAGCCGCCGGAGTGGTTGACGCTTCTGACTGTGGTGTCGTGGCGTTGTCTGAGGACGTCATGTCGAGACCGCAGCCCGAAAGCAGAACCGCTAAAGATAGAGTCAGCAGTCCATGCTTCGTTAAATTATTGCCGCAAGTTGACATTGTTTCGCACCAATTTATTGACGAGTTCGGACGAATCTTACAGCGGCATTTTTCGGTTATATGCGGTCTGGTTCAGGGTTTTTCGGGTGAGAATCGTCAGGAAGTTGGCGCTTACAAAGCGATACACGGTGAGACTGAGCGTTACATGGTCTCGGGGCGATTTTGGTTCCTTAGTTCGCTGTTATTTATACAGTTTATGCAATCGACCCGGCAGCCGGGACATTTGCTTGGGCGCGGCCGGACTATTAGCGATTACAAATTTAAACGGTGGGCAGGAGTTGGATATACCTCTAAGTATTAATGCGTAGTTTTTCTGCGGCGCTCTAAGTAATCACTGCGTATTGGTTTGGTCATTCCTACGGATTGTTAGTTCTCGCTCAAATCGTGACCATAAGTCGCGAATGACGACCCGAGCATCGTTCTAATACAACAAACACAACAGGAACAAGATCATGAAAAACTTCTTGAAAGCTGCTGCGACCGCCGCAGTGGTGTTCTCCGTGCTGTTCACGTCCTTTGCCCACGCTGCTGATAAGAGCTACACCCTCCGACTCGCAGAAACCTGGGGGCCGAACTTCCCGATTTTCGGTGATGCCACCAAGAACATGGCGGAAATGGCCGAAAAAATGTCCAACGGCCGGCTCAAGATCCGGATCGATTCCGCCAACCGCCACAAAGCGCCTTTTGGCGTCTTTGATATGGTCAAAGCGGGCCAATACGATATGGGCCATTCAGCGTCTTATTATTGGAAGGGCAAAGTGCCCAACACCCTTTACTTCACCAGTATGCCGTTTGGTATGAACGCTCAGGAGCAATGGGCGTGGTTCTACCACGGTGGCGGTATGGAGCTGATGCAGGAAGTGTACGAGCCCCATAACATGCTGTCGTTCCCGGGCGGTAATACGGGCAACCAGATGGGCGGCTGGTTCCGCAAAGAAATCAAAACCCTGGAAGACCTCGACGGGCTGAAAATGCGAATCCCCGGGTTTGCTGGCGAAGTCTTTGCCGAAGTTGGCGTTAATCCTACCAACATCCCGCCAGGAGAGCTTTACACCGCCCTGGAGCGCAACACCATCGATGCGGTTGAGTGGGTAGGCCCGGCCCTGGACCTGCGTCTGGGTTTTCAGCAGATTGCTGACTATTACTACACCGGCTGGCATGAACCCGCCACCGAGTTGCAGTTCCTGATCAACAAGGATGTCTGGGAGGACCTGCCGGCGGATCTGCAGGAAGTTCTGCGTGTCTCTATGCGTACGGCATCCTACGACATGCTGACCCAATCCGTGCATGCCAATGCACAAGCTTGGGCATCCATTCGTGACGAGTACCCGAACGTCAAGGTCAAAACCTTCCCGGACGATATCTTCAAAGCCATGGTCGCGGCTAACGAAAAGGTCCTGGAAGCGTATTCCAGGGATAACGAGCAAGGTCAGCGCATTATCAAGTCACAGCAGGCCTATCTGGACAAAACACGTGCTTACATCGACATCTCCGAGCGCGCCTACCTGAACACCATGGCCGAACTGGAAGAGTAAGTTTCCCGCCATTGGCCGGATGCTTGGCGCTTCGCAAGAAGCGTCGGCATTCGGGTGTTTTCATGAGTCCTATTTAATCCCGATTGGTCCGGAGTCCCCGCTTCGGCAAGAGGAGTTGTAATGCGTTGGTTAATTGCTGTGGATGATGGGTTAGGCGCTGTATCTCGAGCGTGTGGCTGGGTCGCAAGCGTGGCATTTGTCCTGATGATGCTGAACGTTTTCTACGATGTGGTGGCTCGGTATGCCTTCAATGAGGTATCCATTGGGATGCAGGAATTGGAGTGGCACTTGTACGCCGTCGTCTTTCTGATGGGCATTCCTTACGCCATGAGGACGGATGGTCACGTGCGAGTGGACGTTCTCTATGCCGGCCGCAGTGAAGCTTTCAAGGCTTGGGTCAATCTTGTTGGGGCCCTTTTTTTTGCGCTTCCGATTGCCGCCATGATCGCCTGGCTGGGTTGGGGATACATGCTTGATGCCTATCACATGGGGGAAGGCAGCGGAGATCCGGGAGGTTTGCCCTACCGCTTTATTGTTAAAGGGCTGATTCCGTTTTCTTCATTCTGGCTGGCGGTTGCCAGCGTGGGCATGGCGACCTTCGCTCTCAGGGTTCTTGTCAAAGAATCCGCCTACGACGAGCAAACCGGTGCAGGAGGTCTGGCATGATCGGGATGATAATGTTTGGGGTCTGCCTCTTCATGCTGCTGTGGGGCTTTCCTGTTGCGTTTACGTTCGGCGGCGTTGCGTTGATTTTTGGCCTGATTGCAGAGGGGCCGCAACTGTTTGCCTTCATGCCATTCCGCATTATGAGCATTATGCAGAACACGGTGTTAATGGCGATACCGCTGTTCATTTATATGGGCATCGTGTTGCAGCGCACCCGATTGGCGGAGCAATTGCTGGAGTCCATGGGGCGACTGTTTGGTGGATTGCCCGGGGGACTGGCGATATCCACCATCGTGGTCGGTGCTTTACTGGCCGCCTCCACTGGAGTGGTGGGTGCCAGTGTCGTGGCCATGGGGTTGATTTCGCTCCCGGTCATGCTGGCGAATGGCTATGACAAAAAGCTTGCCTGCGGCACCATTTGTGCCTCAGGCACCCTGGGGCAAATTGTGCCGCCATCCATCATCCTTATCATCCTCGGTGACGTGCTCGGCTTGCCTGTAGGGGACCTTTTCAAGGCCGCGGTGATCCCCGGTGTGGTGCTTGTGGGGCTCTACATCGGGTATATCCTGTTCGTCAGTTGGCGATCGCCGGGAACGGCGCCAGCGATGCCGCGGGATAGCGATGACAGCCGGGCACAGGAAATCGGCAAAGCCCTGATGGCGATCATACCGCCGCTGGCATTGATTGTTGTGGTACTGGGCTCGATCTTTACCGGTATCGCAACGCCGACCGAATCTTCAGCCCTGGGTGCCGTCGGCGCGCTGGTTCTGGCCGTGGCCTATCGCCAGTTTTCCTGGCGGATGATGTGGGAAAGCTCTCGGGATACGGTCAAGGTGACGGCCATGGTCTTCGCCATTCTGGTAGGGGCAACCGCCTTCTCCATGGTGTTCAGTTACACCGGTGGCGACTACCTGCTGGAGGAGTGGATGCTGCAACTGCCGGGTGAGAAATGGGGCTTCCTGATCCTGACCATGCTCATTATTCTGGTTTTGGGTTTCTTCATCGACTTTGTTGAAATCTCCTTCATCATCGTACCTATTTTGGCGCCCATCGCTGAACTGATGGGTATCAATATGCTCTGGTTCGCCATCCTGATCGCGATGAACCTGCAAACAAGCTTCCTGACGCCGCCCTTCGGGTTCAGTCTTTTCTACCTGAAAGGCGTATCACCACCCGAGGTTAAAACCACCGACATCTATCGCGGTGTGGCGCCATTCATACTGCTGCAGATAATGGTGCTGATCGCGATCCTGATCTTCCCCGCGTTCTTTGGTATGTCATCCTCCTGAGCGAGTTCTGGAGGCTTTTATTAATGACGCTGAGGGCATGTTTCGATCTGGCTGAAGTACCTTGACTGGAGGTTTGGCGGGCCTTGGGAGACTCTTTTCCAGGCCCGCTCTTTTTTACGGTTTGGGTTAGACTGATGGAGTCTCGCAACCGATGCCTAGATGGCGTGTGCTTATAAAGGACAATGTGACGGTCATGTCGTTAAGAACAAAATTGATACTGCTTGCCCTGGTTCCCCTGCTGGTGGTGACCGGTATTTTCTCCGCGGTGACCTTGCACCAGGGCGACATACTCATGGAACGCGAACTGCAGATTTTTGAGCAGAACCTGCGGCGGTCCAAGGAAACAGCGTTGAAAGACTACGTTTCCATAATGCGCACCGCTATCGAATTTGTCCGTCAGAACGCGGCCAATGATGATGAAGCCCGCGACAAGGTTATGGCTCTGATGCAGGAGGCCTCATTCAGTGACGACGGCTATTTCTATGCCTACACCCATGACGGATTGAACCTGGTCCACGCAGCACAGCCGGCCCTGGTCGGGCGGGATATGTACGATTTCCAGGACAGTAGCGGGAACTATCTGATCCAGAATCTGATACGGATTGCTGACAATGGCGGAGGGTATTACCAGTATCTGTGGCAGCAGCCTTCCACCGGCAAGGAAGTGGATAAAGTTGGCTACGTTGAACAGATTGAAGACTGGCAATGGATGTTTGGTACGGGATTGTATATCGATGATATTGCCGCTGAGATGCGGGCCATCGAAGCGGGCGTGGACGCTAACGTTAAACAGACCCTGTGGGCCATTCTGTTGGCGTTGATGGTATCAATCGGTGTTGTGGTGTCTGCGGGGGTTCTGTTTAATGTGCACGAACATCGCTTGGCGGACCAGAATCTGAAAGAGCTGAGCCACAAGACCGTGCAACATCAGGAAGAAGAACGCCGCCGAGTATCGAGGGAATTGCATGATGGCATCAACCAACTGCTGGTGTCTGTGAAATATCGGTTGGAGACGGCCATGACCCATATTCCAGAGGGTGACTCCGTCGCCCAGGAGTCACTGGTGAAAGGCGGAGAGGTTTTAAACCGTGCGATACAGGAAGTACGGCGTATTTCCCATGATCTGCGCCCCAGCGTACTGGATGACCTGGGGTTGTTGGCGGCGCTCAACCAGTTGCTGGATGACTTCCGCGAACGTAGCGGGATCGTTATGGACATAGATATCCAGCCACCGCAGGAGGATATTTCCGAGGAAGTAGCTACAACGCTGTATCGTATTGTTCAGGAGGCCTTGTCGAACGTTGAGAAACACGCCCAGGCCACCCGGTTGGCGCTGAGCCTGGAAGAGGATGCGGAGGGACTCTTTCTGTGCATTTCCGACAACGGCGTGGGCATTGCCGAGAAAGATGCATACGCCAGACGAGGCATCGGGTTGCGTAATATGCGCGAGCGTGTGGAGTTTTTGGGTGGGGAGTTTGAGGTGTCTCCGCGGCCAGGAAACGGAACCCGGATAATGGCTTCGTTCAAACAATACCAGGCATAGTCGAAAGAATAAGGATAAGCCTGGCGGTCTAGTAAACCTGACGGTAACGGTCCTATGAGCACATCAGAATCTGTAGTGAAGGTCATGCTGGTCGATGACCATATCCTTGTCCTGGAAGGTATCAGGGCGCGGCTGGAACAGGAAAAGGGCATCGACGTCGTCGGCCAGGCAACCGATGGGCTGGAGGCCCTGGAACGGGTCAAAGACCTGAAGCCGGACGTGATCATGATGGATGTCAGCATGCCGAACATGAACGGGATTGAAACAACGAAAATTTTCCAGGAGCGCTATCCCGATCTGAAAGTGCTTATCCTCAGCATGCACGACAACCGGGAATACATTTCACAGCTGATGTTTCATGGCGCCAAGGGTTACATCCTGAAGGACGTATCGGTTGAGGAAATGGTGAGCGCCATTCGTACCGTGGCTGATGGCGCCACCTACATCTGCCGGGCAGCGACCGAGACGTTGTTTCGTCATGGGGAAACAATGGAGCCGGTGGAGAGCAAACTTACTCGCCGCGAGGAGGCCATTCTTTCCAGAGTGGCCAAAGGGCTTAGCAGTAAAGCCATCTCCAATGAGCTCAACATCAGCGTGAGAACGGTGGAAACCCATCGGCAAAACATTAAGTCCAAGCTGGATTTGAATACCACGGCGGAGCTGACCAAGTACGCCTATGACCAGCAGTTGCTCTGAGTCAGAATAGCCCCATCTGGGGCTGGGTCTCGTCGAGGTCCAGGGCATCAACCATGGGTGCCCGTTCACGCAGTAACTCATTCCAGAGCGCCGCCAGGGAAAGGGCATCGCCCTTGTTCGGCATGTGCATGAAAATATAGGGACGTTTCCCTTCCTCGATCCACGCAGCTGCGCGCTCAACCCAGGGTGCGAGAAACGGACGGTTGGCCTCCAGGTCGGGATGGCCGACAAAGCGGATCACCGGCGCTGCATCCACAGGGAGCAGATGCACTGGTACTCGCGGCTTTTTGCGCTGTGCATCGCGTGTTTCCTCGTTATCCGGCGTCGCGGCAAAGAGTGCCCGGCTGTCCATGCACACCCGTGCAATGCGGCGTTCTCTCAAGCCACGATTCAGGGCTTTCTCGGCCTCTCCCTTGTCAAAGAACGCACTGTGGCGAACCTCAACGGTGCAGGTCAGGGTCGGGGGCAGGGCATCCATAAATCGCCAGAGGTTTTCCAGACGCTCTGGCCCGAAACTGGCGGGAAGTTGCAGAAGAATGGGGCCAAGCACATCGTTGAGTGGCGCAATTATCTCAAGAAAGTCAGATACTTCGCGGCCAGCGCCACTCAGTAGACGGTCATGGGTGATCAGGCGTGGAAACTTCAACAGAAAACGAAAGTCATCGGGCACCTGTGACCGCCACTGTCGGCACTGTTCCTGGCTGGGCGTGGCGTAAAAAGTGGTGTTGCCCTCCACGCAATTGAGGGCACTGCTGTAACGCGCCAGCGGGCTCTGACCGGGAGGGAGTCGGCTGGTCCAGTCGGGATGTTGCCACTGGGGGCAGCCGAGAAAGTAGGGTTGTGCCATGGTCCCGTTTTACCACCGTTTATCAAGGGTCTGCTAAAAATTAGTCTCTGTATGTCACAAACATCAGGGCTGCCCCGTCTACCTCTGTAGAACCTACGTGGACATGATGCCACCTCGTGTCCCCCCATGCAGAGGAGTAAGATAATGGAAACGCGATTGAATGCCTACAAGGCCTCCCCGGATGCCATCGCCGCAATGACCCGGCTGGAGGAGTACGTTGGCAGTTGTGGGCTGGAACACAGCCTCATCCACTTGGTGAAAACCCGGGCATCCCAGATTAACGGTTGCGCCTATTGCCTGCACATGCACACCAGCGATGCCCGCAAAGCCGGTGAAAGTGAAGCACGGCTCTACCTGCTGTCCGCTTGGCGTGAGTCCGGGCTCTACACACCTCGTGAACGGGCTGCCCTGGCCTGGACCGAAGCACTGACGAACGTGGCTGACACCGGTGCACCCAGTCAGGATTACGAGCAGGGGCGAGCGCATTTCACCGAGAAGGAGTTCGTCGACCTGACGTTGCTGATCGGTGCGATCAACGTCTGGAACCGGATCAGCGTAGGCTTTCGGGCGGTTCACCCGAATGACCGTAAACTGTAACCAAGTACGCCGGGAACCAATTGCCATGAATGAACAGCCCGCGCATCAGTTTGATCACTGGCGCCGATACCTGACAGGCGTCGCGTACCGCATGCTGGGTTCGGTGACGGAGGCAGAGGATGTGGTGCAGGATGCATACCTGCGTTGGCACCATGCCGATCACCTGTCAGTCGATGATGTGCGGGCCTACCTGACCACGGTCACCAGCCGGCTTTGTCTTGATCGCCTTCGCGCCGCTCATCGGCAGCGGGAGGTCTATGATGGTCCCTGGCTGCCGGAACCTATAGTCGAAAGTCAGGACACTCCGGCAGGCGCCGAGGCGCTTGCCAGTGATGTGTCCTTTGCCCTGATGCTGGCGCTGGAGCGGTTGTCTCCCCTGGAACGTGCTGCATTCCTGTTGCACGATGTATTTGGGCTGGATTTCAGCCAGGTCGCTGTGAGCCTGGAACGCAGTGAAGCCAGTTGCCGCCAACTCGCAAGCCGCGCCCGGAAACGTGTGCAGGCTGAGCGCCCGCGCTATGAGGTGAGTTCAAGCGAGCATAATCAGTTGACCGATCGATTCTTCGACGCCGCCCGCAGTGGCGATGTGGCAACGTTGAAGGCGCTGCTGAGTGAGAACGCCATACTGCATACCGATGGTGGGGGAAAGAGGATTGCAGCGCGGCGCCTGATTCTTGGTGCCGACAGGATCAGCCGGTTCTTTGAAGGCGTGGCGCGCAAGTCTGCATCGCCCAGCCCTCGGTGGGTTAAAGCCGTTTTCGTGAATGGGCTACCGGGATGGTTGACCATCGAACAGGATGGGCTGCCACAGATCACGACACTGGATGTGGTGGATGGCCGTATCCAGTCGGTCTATGTCGTGCGCAACCCGGACAAACTAGGGCATTTGGCCAGCCACCTGCCAGAGTTGCGTGTTTAGGGTGTCACACTGGCGCCACCCCGAAGAGCCATTGGTGAGCCCACATTACCAGCACCGCATAAACCGCGAGGCCACCAACAACCGCTATGGCATCGTTCGCTTTGCTGGCCGGCAGGGTCGCAATCGGCCGCTGGGTTCTGCGTTTCAAGGAGATCCGATCCACCACGGCCCAGGCCAGGAAAGAGCCGAACAGCAACAGGTCGTGCAGCATCCCGTTCGCGAGTATGTGAGCCAAAGCCCAGAGCTTGACCGCGACGAGCATGGGGTGCCCAAGTTTTGCCTTGATCTTGCCCGGGAAATAGGTGGCCAGCAGTAGGGGAAAGACCGGAATCAGAAGGAACATGGCCAGGTGCCGGAGCCAGCCTGGAGATGTGTAAATGACGGTCGGGTCGAGGCGGGCGTTGCCATACCCCCAAACGATCAGAACCAGACCGACCAATGCGGCCAGCGAGTAAAGCCCCTTGAACGCCCCTTCGCCAAGGGAGTTGTGCAGGCGATTGCGCAGCGGTTCGTTGACGATGGACAGAGAGTGCACGCCAAGAAATAAAACCAGACCAACGATCAGTGTTGCCATTTACCCATGCTCCGTTGAGAAATTCCAGACAGTATAGTTGCGCAAACCGGGACAGGGCAGCCTCAAGCGTTTATCATCCGGAGCCTGTTTTACCGGATTGAGAAGGCCCCATGAAGTTTCCAAAAGTCACGGTCGTATTGGTTTCCGCAGCCCTGTTGTTCGTACTTTGGGAGCAGACCCGGGAGCGCCCGCAACCCGTGGATGCCCGCCGTTTTGCCAACCTTGCGGATAATCCAGTCGAACTTAGCGTAGCCATGGACTGGGTCGTTCGCCAACTCCCCGTGTTGTGTGAGGACGCGACTGGACAGGATTCGGACTCCGGGGCTCATTCGACGTGCGTCAGTGAAGGGGAGACCCGTACATCGGCCTGCCGACGTGCGGTTTATGATCGTTTTCCGAGTGTGATCGCCTCGGAACAGGTGTTCCGAGATGTCGCCCTCAGCGCGATGAACTGCCTTGTCCCGCAGTCCGGATTGGTTGAATAAGCTTTTAACCAATGACGTACAGGACGTATGGACGGTGTTTTATGCGAGTATCCCGGACGAACACCTGAATCGGCACTATAGTGGGGTAACATCAACACCATAGTGAGTTTCCGTGTTCTGTGGCCAGACGATGACCCGTACTCAATGCCTCGATAGTGTCCTCCGGCTCCAAAGCCGAGCCCTCTTTATTGCCGGGACTCTCTCTTTCAGTCAGATCGCTTGGGCGCAAATTGACACCGACAATTGTATTGTCAGCGAAATCCAGCCGGACGCCATTGATCTTGACCAGCCCCGGGATCAACTGGCTCGCCAGAGCGACTTGGATATTCCGGCAGGTGCCAGAATCGGCCGAATAAACATTATTCGGCGCCCGATCTTCGATACCACCGATCCGGAACAGGACAACTTTCTTTATCGCACGCTGAACGCCCTAAATACCCCGACCTGGAAATCGGCCCTGCGTGCCCAGTTGGTGTTCGACGAAGGTGACGTTTACCAACCGGGTACGCTGGACGAATCCGAACGTATATTGCGGCAGAGTGAGTACCTGACGGCCGCGTGGATCGGTGTTACCCGCGTTTGCGGGAATGAGCTGGAAGTCACTGTCCTTGCACGTGACACCTGGACGTTACTGCCGAGCGTTGGTGCTTCCAGGACGGGAGGCGAGAATAAAACCAACACCGGCCTTTCTGATCCGAATTTCCTGGGTTCCGGCAAGAGCGTGGGGATCTCCCACAAAAAAGATGCCGACCGCAGCGAGACCAGTGTCGATTTCGATGATCCGAACGTGCTTGGCTCCCATTGGCAGGCAGGCCTTTCCTACGATAAGCGCAGTGATGGGCGCGGTCGCAGTGCCTACCTTGAGCGTCCATTCTACAGTGAGCTGGCGGAGTGGCGATTTGGCCTGAGTGGTGAGGATGACATTCGCGAACAATCCCGCTATGTGGGGGCGGAGGCAATTGCGGACTATCGGCAGGACCGCGATTTTGCCAGTGTTGATGTCGGCTGGCGACTGGCAGAACGCAATGGCAGCCAGTTAAGACTGCTTGCCGGTTTTCGCTACGATGCCCGGGCGTTTGAGCGCTTACCGGATGAAACCAATCTGGACCTTCTGCCCGATGATCGGACACTGAGCTACCCATGGGTCGGGTTTGACTACCGTGAGAACCGCTTCCGGGAAATGACAAACCTGACTCGTCTGCAACGGGTCGAGGACGTGCGGGACGGCTTCGTGTGGCGTACCGAGCTGGGGTACTCCTCGCCGGGACTTGGAGCGACGGAAGACCGCGCCGTACTGAATATGGACTTCCGGGATGCTTTGCTGGCCACTGACACCAACTACGCCAGCTACGGGTTCAGTCAGAGCGGCACCTGGCGATTTGACCAGCACCGTTTCGAGAATCTTATCGGAACCCTGAGCCTGGAGTACTTTCATGGCGGGGCAGTGGACTGGAACAGTTGGTACACCAACCTGTCGTTCACGGCAGCGCACAATTTGACCGTGGATCAACAGCTTCTTATTGGCGGTGACAACGGCCTTCGTGGTTATCCGAGCAACTACCAGCAGGGCAACAGAAGAGCGCTGTGGACACTGGAGCGCCGTTACTTCCCGGACTGGCACCCTTTCGAGCTGTTTCGCATGGGGGGTGTGATTTTCACCGATGTAGGCAGAGCCTGGTTTGATGATGGTCGCAATAGCGGACCCGATGACGGCGTACTGACGGATGTGGGATTCGGCCTGAGGCTGGCCTCAAGCCGGATCGAAGTACAGCGAATGCTGCACCTGGACTTCGCCTTCCCGCTGGCGGGAGATGACAGCGTTGACCAGGTGCAGGTCTTGTTGCGGGGTCGTTCGCGATTCTAAGCGACAGTCATGTCACTTGATCCACTTGTCGCCCCAATGGGTGATGTCGTGCTTCTGCTCCACTTGCAGTGTGCGGGCGCCAGCGGCCGGTTCTGCTTCTTCCGCGGCAGCAATTTCCTCGTCAATCACTCGCGTTGAGAGTGACAGCCAACTGGTCACGAAGGCGGCAGCATCGCCGTTGATCTCAAGAGCGAGCTCGTCGACGTTGGTGATGTCGTCACAGGCTGAGTGATAACAGGGGTCGAAAGCAACGCCAGCCTCGCCACCGAACTTGGCCGCCTGCTCTTCGGTTTTCAGCACTTCCGCACCGGTAAACAGCCCGCCAAACGCAATGCCGTCCTCGAAGAACTGCGCGTAGTCTGAGCGGAAGCTGATTTGCGTGCCCTCTGAGGCGATTTCACGCAGGTTGAAGTACTTCTCGAACAGCGCCTCCGTGGCGGCTGATCCCGGAGGACCTGCCAGATCGAAGTCAGAACCATCGCCATCGTAGATAAAGTTGCCGAAGTTGGGCGAACCAATCATGTCGTAGTTCAGGTAGACCTTGATCTTGTCCTTCTCTTCCTGGGAAAGGCTGTTGACGTAGAACGTTGAGCCAACCAGGCCGGCCTCTTCCGCACCCCACCAGGCAAAGCGGACCTGATTACGGGGGTGAGCCCGTTTCATTTGCAGGGCCAGTTCAAGAAGCGCAGCGCTGCCGGAGCCATTGTCGTTGATACCAGCCCCTTCAAACACTGAATCCAGGTGAGCGCCCGTCATCACGACGTTGTCAGGGTTGCCCCGATTGGTTTCGGCAATCACGTTGGAGGTTTCGGTTTGCTCTCTCACCACGTTGGTTACGACTCTGAGCTGGAGGTCCTGCTGCTCAACCCAGCCAGCGCCAATGTCGTAGGTGGTGAACACGACGGGAACTCCCCCGGCGTAGTCATCGCCGAGCGTGGCGTTGATCAGGCCTTTGCGGTCTTCCGTGTTGCCCTGGTTGAAGATCACCACACCCGCGGCGCCAGCATTGGCCGCGTTGGTTGCTTTCTGCCCGAAGGCGCAGGCTCCCCGTTGGATGACGGCGACCGATCCAGCGGGGAAGTCGGTAAAGTCCTCGGGTTCACAGCCACTGGTGGAGGTATTGTCGGGGCCGAGTTGAACGTCAACGGCAACGGCCATGCCCGTCACATCGCCCGGCTCCGTCTGGGACAGGTAGGTAAAGTCCTCTTCCCAGACATAGTCGGTCGGAGTGGGTGCCGTGGCCTGCAGAATGCCGTCTCCGGTCGGGTAGAAGGCATTGAAAGGAAACTGCTGGATGGTCACGTCATAGCCCGCACTCTCCAGTGTGGTTTTAACGTAATCGACCGTCGCCTGGTATCCAGGTAAGCCGGCAGCGCGATTGCCATCATTGGCTTCGGCAATGCCGTATAACCGGTCCAGGTGGTATTGGATGTTGCTTGCCTGCATGCAGCGGGGCAGACCAAATGGCGTGCTATTGAGAATGCCAAAGCGACACTCAAACGGACTGATTCGATCCGGGCTCCAGAAATCGTTGAGTAAATCGCCGGTGGATTTCTGGCCTGGCGAGGCGTGTGCGGTTATTGCAAAGAAAAGGGATCCTAAAGCCATGGTGCGGCTTGCGGTGCTGATTTTCATTGTGATTCTCCAATCCTGGGAGTTTGTTGTTAGGTCCGCTTGTGGCGGACTTTCAGCGCGGGGAGGCCTGAATGGATGTTAAACAGGCGCCCGGGCATCACTACTTCCATCGATGCCTACCGCAAGACTAGTCGCGGTTTTTTTGTCCATCCAGGCGGAAAACATTACAAAACGTTAGGTTTCGGGAGGCGCCGACGTGAGCGTTGGTCACGTCGGCGTTGGGAGGCAGGAAGGGCGCTCTTGCGGTGCGCTCAGAATCCGTAGGAGCGGGAAATGGTCTCCTTTTCGCCGGACTCAACCAGTGCCTGGTAACTTTTGTTCAGAGCCTGCAGGATCTCGGGGGCGGTGTCCTTGTGGACGGCGAGATACATTGGCGTTTCACGGAACACCAGAACGCGCTCGAGCCCGGTTACATCGGACGCATCAGCAGCCAGGTATGGGCCAGCCAGACCGTCAGCTACCCAGAGGTCAATCTGATCCTGGACCAGGCGGCGCGCATTCAGGCCGTTGTTGCTGATTGCGGAAACGTCAAAGCCCTTGTCGATCAAAAAGTTGGTCATGACGTCGCCCTTGTACCCACCGATCTGATAGCTGTGGGCATCGTTCAGGGTGTTCAGTTCAATGGACGAACCGGGTTTGGCGAACAGTGTCCATTCGATGGAGGACAGTGGCCCCACCCAGTCGAAAAAAGGCGCTCGATCCTCTGTTTTGGATACACAGTAGATGGCGTGGTCAGGATGCCGTTCGGCCCGGTTGAGGCCATAGCTGAGGTCCCGGAGTTTAATGCTGTAATCCAGCTCGGCTTTACCCAGAAGCGCCTTCACGACATCGGTACAAAGACCCGTGATGTCTGCTTCTGAGTGGGCAAATGGCTGACCATTGGTGGTCATGTTATAAGGAGGGTATTGCTCTGTGTAGATCCGCAGTTCTTCTGCGGCAGTCGTACAACCTGCCGTTAACATCAGGGCCATTGTCAGCCCGAATTTTCCTTTCATGAACCCACTCCACATGTATGGTTACGGTATTTACGGAGTGCGGCATGATATTGAAGAGGAATCCAGCGTGGCATGCTGGATTCCTCTTCTTTACATTTTGGCAATGTAGTGAAAGTGGCAGGTAATGCTGACGTTCTACCGGGCGTTTGTCCGGGCACGGTAGACGGAAGGTGTCTCTCCGAACCTCGCCTTGAATGCCCGGCTGAACTGGCTGGCGTCGTTGAAACCGCAGTTGAGGGCGATGGCAGTGATTTTACTTCCCGGTTGGCGGAGTAGGTCCCGGGCCCGGGTCAGGCGTTGTTCCTGAACGTATTGATAGGGTGCGCAGCCAAAGGTCGCCCGGAACAGGCGGGCAAAATGGTAAGGGCTCAGATTAACCCAGCCCGCCATGTCCGCGAGGGTCAACGTCCGGTCCAACTGCGCGTGAATACGTTCCTGTAGCAATCGGCGGTAACGCAGTGAGAGTTGTCCGGTAACAGAGGGAGTTGCCTGCTGTACGTTCGAGTGACGACTAACCACCTGTAGTAACAGCCACTGGGCCAGGTGATCCATCGCCATGGACTGACCGGGGGCGAGCCAATCACTCAGTGCCAGTAACTGGCCCGCCTGGGCCAGAACCGGGTCCTGCGTGTGGTATCGCTCACTGAGTTCAACCCGGTCAGGCTCGCAGTCCCAGGTCTGTTCTGCGCAGCGGGCGATGTCCAGGTCATTGAAGTAGAGGTGGAAGAATTCGAATTGGCCGTCGATCTGCCAGGTGGATTGACTGCCGGCGGGAAACAGGCAAACAGCCCCCGGAAAGCCCTGGCTCACGGCCCGTCCGTTTACCACCCGCCTCGCTTTGTCGCCCTCGTTAATGTAAATGCTCAGGGCGTGATGGCGCGGTCGCTCGTAACGCACCTCGCCCTTGCGGTTCTGCCACTGTGCGAGGGCGCGGCCCTGGTCCAGCTCCATGAGCTTTTGAGGCGCCACGCCAGCGGCTCGCAGCGCGTCCACAATGTCGCGGCGTTCCCTGTGGGGATTCTTCGTTGAATCGGGTATCTGGGGTGAGCTGGTCTGCATATCGGGCCTCCGCAAGAATCATCCATGGTTGCGCAGGATCTGACAAGTTTTCCCCTTCGCGCTGTCATAAGATCGGCCACTAGATACATCAATGCGTCACTTATTAAAGGGAATGACTATTATGCCGATTTCCATGCACTACGGTTTGACGGTACTGATCTGGGGCCTGACCTGGACGGCCATTCGCCTGCAGGTTGAGTCTGCGCCGGTGGATGTTTCGGTGTTCTATCGTTTTTTGATGGCTTCTGTTGTGGCTCTGGTGGTGCTTGCATTGCTTGGGCGCCTGCAGACGTTGACGCTCAAGCAGCATGGCTGGCTTTTTTTGCAGGGGCTGACGCTGTACAGCGTGAACTTCCTGCTCATATACCGTGCTGCCGAGTCCATGACCAGTGGTTTGCTGGCGGTGGTGTTTTCACTGGCGGCGCTGTTCAATGCCTTGAATGGCTGGCTATGGTTGCGGTTGAAGCCCACCGCCCGTCTGTATCCCGCTGTGGCGTTAGGGATTACAGGCGTGGCGCTGCTGTTCTGGCATGATTTGCAGCTTGGTAACGCCACCGGTGCCAGCATCCTGTTTGCGGCTGCCGGCACGTTCTGGTTTTCCATGGGGAACCTGGTGAGTATCAAGGTTCGGCTGGCGCAAATCCCCTTGTTGGTGGCGAATGCCTGGGCCATGGTTTACGGCGCTGTGATCCTCGGCGTCTGGTGTCTGTTGCAGGGAGTGGAGTGGGTGGTGCCAACCTCCGCGACCTTCTGGGGCGCAACGGTTTTCCTGGCGGTACCCGGCTCCATTATTGCGTTTTATTGCTACATCACTGTGATCCAGACCCTCGGTGCCGACCGGGCTGGCTATGCAACGGTGCTGTTTCCGGTGGTTGCCCTGAGTGTATCGACCTGGCTGGAAGGCTTTGAATGGACAACAACCGCCGTATTGGGTGCCCTACTGGCCATCCTGGGAAATTACGTGCTGTTTCGCCGAGTCAAATGATATCCCGTGGGGCCTCGGAAACCGCTACCTTGTATGGAGCTTCAGATGCGTCACCTTTTCCGAGAGACGGCTGGGTTCCGTGCCGAGGATGTCATCCAGTGAGGAAGGCCGATGGATCCAGAAGCCCTGGAGAAGATCCACGCCGATCTCCTTGAGTAACGACGCTGCATCCTCGGACTCGACGTACTCGGCCACCGTGATCATGTCCATGGTTCGGCCAATGTCATGAATGGCCCTGACCATTGCAAGGTCTGTTTTGCTGGTGACGATATCGCGAACAAACATCCCGTCGATCTTCAGGCAGGTAACTGGCAACCGGCGCAGGTAACCAAACGACGACAACCCTGAACCGAAGTCGTCCAGGGCAAAGCTGCACCCCATGTCGCTCAGGCGTTTCATGAAGGCCTGAACTTCCAGCAGGTTATGGACGGCGGCAGTTTCGGTGATTTCGAAGCAGATCTTGTTCGCTGGAACCCCGTAATGGTGGAACCTGCCAACCACAAAATCCGCGAAGTCTGTTTGATCGAACGAGCGACCAGACAGGTTGATGTGGCAGGCTTCCAAGGCACCAAGGTGTTCTGGGGCGGCGGACAGTTTTTCGAGTACATTCTCGATAACCCAGCGGTCGATTCTCGATGCCATGCCATAGCGCTCCGCAGGGGGCAGGAAAGCACTGGGAGGCACCACCGAACCATCCTGTGAGCGCATGCGAATCAGCACCTCGTATCGCAACCCCTTGCCCCGGCCCGTGGGCGGGGCAATTATCTGGCATTCAAGGAAAAAGCGGTTGTCCTGAAGCGCGGTCTGAATGCGGTTGTGCCATTCCATCTCGCCCTGCTGGGAGGCCATCTGCTTGTCGTCCATCGACATCACGCACACGCGGTTGCGGCCGCTGTCTTTGGCGGTGTAACAGGCAATGTCGGCGGCTTTCATCAGGGCGCTGATGCCCGCGCTTTCTGCGGTTATAGGCACCACGCCAATACTGCAACTGATGGTGTGGCTGGTTTGCTGCCAGGAGAACACCAGGTGGTCGAGAGAGGCCCGCACCTTTTCAGCCACATGATGGGCGGTGTCGAGGTCGCAGTTCTGAAGAATGATACCGAACTCGTCGCCGCCCAGTCTGGCCAGGATGTCCGCTTCGCGTAGATTCTTTGAAATGATGTCGGATACCTGGCGCAGAAGTTGGTCGCCCGCGTCATGGCCCGACGTGTCGTTCGCCAGCTTGAACTGGTCCAGGTCGATGTAGCAGAGGGCGTGTTGCTTTCCTCCGTTGCGGACGTGCCCGAGATGGCTGGCAAGCTGCTGCTCAAAGGCTCTTCGGTTTATCAGGCCGGTCAGGCTGTCATGGGTCGCCATGTAGCTCAATTCCGTCGACAAACGGTGAGACTCGGAAATGTCTTCCATAACCGTTGTGAAGTACGCTGAAGCGCTGGGCACATCCCACACGCGGGATACGGTGAGCCTGGCCCACAAGAAGTCATTGTCTTTTCGAACAATGCGATGCTCGGTCGTATAGCTGTCGATGTTACCGAAGCTGATATCCCGTCGTTCTTCCCGGGCAACGTCCCAGTCTTCCGGATGGACCAGCTCCCGATAGGGGCGATGCACAAGGTCATCGGGCCGGTAGCCAAGGATGTCGCAGGTCGCCTGATTGGCATTAACGATTCGGCCCTCGGTATCAATCTGGATGATACCGATGGCGGACTGCTCGAAGATCGAGCGGAAGTTCTGCTCGGTTCGATTGAGCAGTCTCACCAGCCGGAATCCCAGGAACCAGGACAGCAGCGCCACAAGAGTCAGGAACAATGCACTGACAACAGACAGGAAGCTGGCGGCCCAACGCGAGGCGTCTCCCATGGAAAGGCGGAATTCCCGGGCATTCACCTGCAGTTGCTGGTCAACAATCGCGAGCTTGTCTCGCAGGGCCTGCAGTTGCTCGCGATCCGGAGGTGCCGCCAACCACTCTCGTTCCATCGCGTTGCCGATCTGATCCAGTTCAAACAGCAGGTCATCGGCGCCCTCCCAGGCGGTTAACGCCCGCTCCAGTTGATCAAGCCACGAAAAAAGACGGATCAGCAGAATCATGCGGGTCAGGTCTTCTTCATGGTTGCCCCCTTGGAGAAAACCATGCTTGGCACGTTGCCAATCGAGCGTATCGGAGGTGATGGCGACGCGGGCGTGCAGATCGCCGATGGGAACCGCCAGCGCCTGCCTCGCCTTCGCAAGGTGCGAAAAATCACCAGATTCGGAAAACCGGTTGAGGTGGTGGACAGTATCGATCTGCGCTCGGGACCAGACGCTTTCGCCCCAGGTATAGGCAGTGATTGCCGACTGCACCTGCACCACGGCGACCATGAAACACACCGTCAGGATGATCGTGAGGCACAGTCCTGCCACCAGCGCAATCAGTTGTCTTTGAAGATTGGGTTGCTGTCCTTTGCGTCGCATGGCTGCCGGTACTCTCCATACATGGTGCAAAACAACATAAATGGCGCACCACAAATAGTGCCAGTAGGTGGCGCTTTCTCGATGGGGCGCCGGCTTACAACGTATGCCCCAACAACCCCAGAACGCCGAGGATGATCAGATAGCCCGCCACGATGTAGTTCAGCAGCTTTGGAAACACGAGTATGCCAATGCCCGCGCCCAGGCTTATCAGTGGTGCCAGTTCAAGGTGAAGTGTCATAAGAGTAGTATCCCTGTCGAGTACGTTGGAGCGTGTTTTTTCTATCTTTCATCGTAGTCGGTAAGTCTGCACAGTGCATCCACGCACGCCTCGATCTGTGACTCGCTCGCACTCGCGAATCCCATCACCAGCCCGGTTTGCACTGTTTTTCCGATGTAGTGCTCGCTGAGGGCCGTGCTGCCGAAGCCCAGGCCTCTCAGTTGCTGGCTCAGGGCAAGGTCATCCACGTTGCCTTTCAGAACCAAATGCATTCCGGCACTTTCCGCTATAGGGGCCAGCCTGCCGCCAAGCTTTTCGGTAACCCGCGCCTGAAAATGATGCCACTTATCACGATAGAGTTGGCGCATACGGCGCAGATGTCGTGTGAACTGGCCGCTGTCGATGAACTCGGCGATGGTTGCCTGGGTCAGTAATGGTGTCTCTCCGCCGCTGACACGCTTGGCCCAGAGGAAATGGTCGACGAGTGCCTCTGGTACGATCAGGTAGCCGACGCGCAGGGCTGGCAGCAGTGTCTTACTGAAGCTACCCACATAGAGAGCGGGGGCGGTATCGAACATGCCCTGAATGGCTGCAAACGGTTTGTTATAGAAATGGAACTCGCTGTCGTAATCGTCTTCCACGATCCACGTCTGGTTTCGGCGCGCCCACTGTAGCAATGCCATGCGCTGTGACACATCGAGAATGCCCCCCATGGGGTACTGATGAGTTGGGGTGCAGAACAGCAGTTTGGCAGCGCCAAGGCTGTCCAGGACACCAACATCCAGAACCTGTTGCTTGAGCGGTACGGGCAGCAGTGGGTTGCCGTGACGACCAAGGGCGTAGCGGGCGCCCCGGTAGCCGGGGTTCTCAACAAAGACCCTGTCACCGGGTTTTAACAGCACGTCTGCAATCAGCGACAGCGCCTGTTGAGCCCCATTGGTCACGATCACTTGGTGTTCCTGGCAACGCACCCCGCGGGAAGCTCGTAAATAATCAGCAATGGCTCTGCGCAATGGCTGGTAACCCTGGGTTGTGTCATAGCCGCGAAGGCTTGTTCGGCTCTCCTGATGGTGCAGTATTCGGTTCCAACTGCGAATGGGGAAGGCGTTGATGTCGGGCAGCCCGGGCTGGAAGGGCAGGTTGGCGTCCTCCCCGAGCTTCAGGCGGCTGGCGGGAGCCGGCGGCAGTGGCGGCAAGGTCATGGCCTGCGTGGTTTGAATGGCTCCGCCGGTAGGTTGGTTGATGGCCAGGTTGAGGTCTTGATGCACGAATACGCCCCGACCAGCCCGGCTTTGCAGGAAACCTTCGGCTTTCAACTGGTCGTAAACGGCATTGACGGTGTTGCGGCTGATACCCAGGTCTGCTGCCAGCTGACGGCTGGAGGGCAGTTGGCTTCCCGGCGGATAACGTCGATGGATAATGCGTTGGGACAGGTGTTGATAAAGCTGTGTTTGCAGCGGTGTGGTGTGTTCGAACCGTATATCGTCAATCACCTTAACTGGTCCTATTGAAATCTATAATCTGGATCTTTCCATGGTATCAGATGTTGCTTCTAATAGAGACGTACTTTGCAAAAGGAGCATACGATGTCTCGGAAGGAAATCACGGATACCCCTTTATCACTACCGTTATCACCGCCGTCATCACCGCTGTCTTGCTGTCCTCGCAGTCGGGTGAAGCGCGCGGCCAGGAGAGCCAGTTATGAGCGGGCGCCGGCTTACGCTCTGATCGATAGATTAAAAACAGCGCATGTGGGTTTTGTGGAAGAAGGTGAGCCACGCATCATCCCGATCACGGCCTGGCGTCTTGCTGACGACCTTTACCTGCATACACTCAGCGGTGGCAGGTTGGCGCAGACGCTGGCATCGGGACAACAGTTGTGCATTTCATTTGCCGTGACAAACCAGTGGGTAATGACTAAGTCAGCGTTCCACCACAGTGCCAACTATGAATCGCTGGTGCTGTTTGGCAGGGCCTCGCCAGTGTCGGATGATCGTGAGTTCGACGCCGCGTTCCAGGCCATCATTAATCAGATTGAACCGGGCCGCTGGGAGCAGGTGCGTGCCCCTAATGCGAAGGAGCGGAAGGCAACGGCATTGTTCCGGATTCCGATCGAGGAGGGCGCGTTCAAAAGCCGGGATGGTGGTCCTGGAGAGGAACCCGAGGATATGGCGCTCCCGGTGTGGCACGGTGTGCTGCCCGCGTAAGGTGAGTATAGGCGTTGATGCCCCCGATCGTTGGCCGGCAGGTTATGATTGGGGGTCATTCAAGGTAAACTGTGTTCACAATCGTTTCATTTACTTGCCAGATAACACAGGCAGCAACGCATGTCCGATGTTGATCCCCTGAAAGCCTTGTCCGATATTGCCAGTGATGCCCATACCCGCATCCAGGCTGCCCATGAGCACATCAACCCAGTGTTGGAAGTGCGCCGGGGCATGCGTGATTCGGGTATTCCTGCGGATGTCATGACCATTGACTGTCTGCGCACCCGTCGCCGCATAACGTTGATCCTGCACGACAACCAGCCAGGCGTGTTGTTGTATCAGTTTGTGACCATCGATGATGAAGTGGGTGATGAGTTCCAGGGCATGGCGTTGTCGGAGGTCAGTGCCCAAACGCTGGTGGACTGGATGCAGGATTATTTTGGATAAGCGGGCCCTTATGTCGGGCGCCTGACACACGAGGGGCAGCATGGAAGCATTATTGATTATTCTGGCACTTGGTCTTGCCATACTCCTGCCGGTGGGCTCCGTGCTGGGTATTCTTGCGTTTTCCCGACGTCGTGATCAGTCGGAACGCCTTGAGTCCCTGAACCGGGAAGTGTCCCGTTTGCGCGAAGAAGTGACTTATCTAAAACAACATTTGGGCGGAAAGGACCAAGACCAGCCGGCCCCGGAGCTGGAGCTTGAACTCGACGAAGCCGTTGTCGAGGACACGCCAGCCCCTTCTGAATCAAGCCCCTCTTCTGACACAAGCCCCTTTCCTGACACAAGCTCCCCGGGAGCGGATGCGACGTCACGCGATAAATCTCGCTTTGTCCAGGCCCTGAAGGATAACTGGATGGTCTGGCTTGGTGGCCTGAGCGTTGGGTTGGCCGGTATTTTCATGGTCAGCCACTCCATCAACGCAGGAATGATCGGCCCATCGCAGCAATTGATGTTGGCGCTATTCAGCGGTCTTGCGTTGCATGCGGGAGCGGAGTACCTGCGTCGTCGCAACCGGGGTGCAAACGAAGTATTTGCGGCGCTGGCGGGTGGAGGCAGTATCACCCTCTATGCGGCATTGCTGGCGGGCGTTCACCATTACGGGCTGGTCGGCCCTACCGTGGGTCTGTTCGGGCTGGCCATTGTGTCTCTGGGTACCATGGTGCTGTCGCTGTTTCATGGCCCGCTGCTTGCTGTCATGGGGTTGAGTGGCGCCTATCTGGTGCCGTTATTGATCGGTGGCGATGATGGCAGCGTGGCTTTTGTGCTGTCTTACAGTTTCCTGATCACCGTCAGTTCGTTGATGTTGATGCGTTATGTCTATCGGGACTGGCTTTGGTACGCCACGTTATCCGGCGCGTTTCTGTGGTGGTTGGCCACGTCCAGCGGAGCCGCCATCGGCGCCTCAACAGCCTGGTACATCGCCGCCCTGTTTGTGGTGTTTGCCATGGTTCCGGTTCGCGCAAAGCAGGCGTTGCCGTATTTACGGGAAGTCTTGATATCCCTGCTGGTTCTCTGGGCACTATCGATGGTCGGGCAGGGTGATCGCCCGTTTTTCTGGAGCTGGCTTATCATATTGCCGGCCGCAGCTCTGGTGCCGCAGAGTCGTGGAGCGCTCTGGTTCCTGCCCTGGGCCGCGGTGCTGGTCAGTGCGCTGGGATGGCTCGGATACGTCGGGCGCAATGGCACCGAGGTGACCTATTTTACGCAGATGGCGCCGGAGCATCAGGGTGGTTTTCTGTCCTACCTGATTGGGGCCGCCATACTCTCCACCGGGCTCGGATTATGGCACTGGGTTCGCCAGAATGATCGCCGCCGATGGGCCTCCTTCACACTGTTGTCGCCACTGGTTTGGGCGGTGCTGGGTTGGCTGTTAATACACGGCCACCAGACGTCGTCCGCCTGGTCGGTTGCAATGTTGCTGGTTGGCGGCGTATACGGCGTTCTCGCGTGGAAGCTCGAAAGCGTGCAGCGCTATCGAGTGGGCGTTGTCTGGGCAGTGATGGCGGCACACGTCAGCTATTCCCTGGCGGCGATAATGATTGTTCGTGAGGCGTCACTCACCCTCGCCCTGTCTGCTCAGTTTGTCAGCCTTACCTGGCTGGCGCGGCGTTATCAGATGCCCGAACTTCACCTGCTGTTGAAGGTGGCCCTGGCCCTGGTGGTGGCACGGCTGACGTTCAACCCCTGGCTGCAGGATTACGATACCGGTCTCCATTGGTCACTCTGGAGCTATGGTGGGGCGACGTTGTTTGCCGGCATTGCCACCTGGCTGGCGGGGAAGGATCGCGCCATTCGTCCTTGGCTGGAGGGGGCAACCCTGCATCTACTGGTGCTGTTCCTGGGTGCCGAGATGCGTTACTGGCTTTATGATGGCGATATTTTTTCCCAGCAGTACAGCTTTACCGAGGCTGCAATCAACACACTGCTCTGGGGTGCACTGGGCGTGACCTATATGGTGCGTGCCGGGGCAAGTGAGTCACTGGCCTGGCTGTACCGGTTGTTCTCGCGGATACTGGTTGCGCTGTCGATGTTGAGTTATCTCGCTCTGGTGACGCTGCACAATCCCTGGTGGGGCAGCGGCCATATTGGCGATACACCGATCATCAATATGCTGCTTCCCGCCTACGGTGGTCCCATTCTGCTGGCACTTGCGGTCAGCCGGTTTCCCTTGCTTGCGCCCCGGTTCTGGTCGTTGTGCGTGGCGTCTGCCGGTTTTCTGCTGTTTACCGCGCTGGAGATCCGGCAACTCTGGCAGGGGAGTGACATGGGGTTGTCGTTCGGTATGTTAGAGGGTGAGCTTTACACTTATTCGGTTGTCAGCCTAATGTACGCGATCGGCGCTATTGCCTACTCCGCCAAGCGTGACAATGCGGTGCTCTACAAGGCTGGTATGGCTCTGTTGGGACTGGTGATTGCCAAGATCTTTCTGGTCGATATGGCCGGCCTACAGGGGCTTTGGCGAGTGGCGGCCTTTATGGGGCTTGGGCTGGCGTTACTGGGGTTGGCCTGGATGTATCGGAAAGCGCAGCCTTCGGCGGGTAATCAGACCCTCTCCGACTGATCAGGTGGGGCCGCGGGAGCGGCCCCACCCAGTTGTTTGCCGGTCGCTTACTTCGCTGTGATGGTTTTCATCACAAGCTTACCGTCTTTCTTGATGGGACCATCTTCCTTGGCGCCCAGGGTGTATTCGAAAATGCCCGTTTTCATGCCACCGTCTTCGCTATGAAGCATCAACATCAGCATGTCACCGGATTTGACGTCTTCAGTCAAAATGGCGGCCACATCTGTGTTTTTACCCTTGCGAAGGGGCGCGTGTGCCACGACCGGGCCTGGCTTGCCACTCTCATCCGTGCGGTGCACCACGAGCCAGCCATTTTTCTCGGCAACCACTTTCTTGGCAGTCACGGTGCCGTCCGCAACTGACTGATTGTCTCCCCAAACCCCGACTTTCATGTTGTCCATTGCCAATGCGGAACCAGAAGCCAGAGTTGCGGCTAGAAATGCGCTTGTCATCAAATGCTTCTTCATTGTGTTCTCCTTGCTTTCGGGTTGATCCCATCCTGATATTTTGTTCGATGGGTGTAACCACAGTTACGGGGCGTGGTTCCCAAAAGTTTCAGCAAGGTAAAAAGAATCAGTGAGAGGGTTCAGAGGCCCCATCAGCAACGGGATACAGGTAGCCGTGTATGGCTGGCCCGGTGGGCTGGCCAGTAGGTGAACCGCCTTCAGGCTCTACGCTGATACCGAAGGTGGCTTCCTTCAGTAGTTCAGGATCGTAGTCACGAAGTGCTGCGCGCTCCAGCTCAAAGTTGTCGTTGAGTACGCCCAGGGAACGGGGATTCGGCCCGAGTGAATCGGCCTTAATCCACATCTGGTAGGATTTTCCCTGCATGGGTTCGGCCGTTACCGGACGAATCTGCATTTGACGGTTGTTGAGGTCTACCGAGAGCATGAAGGCCGGCTGCTGGTCATTCTGCTGGAACACGGCCACAAACGATTGCGGGCCCTGCTCTGGCGCAGGTTGGAATATGAGAACGGCCACCAGCACCATGGCAGCGGCAGACGTCAGGGCCGTACTCCACTGCCAACGCCGAAGGCGCTTGTGCAGGGAAACCACGTTGGATTGATCGTGGCTGTCAGTACCAACACTCGCTTGGCGCGTCTCAAGGGCATCGATGTGTTGTGCAATCCGTTGATACAGCTCAGGGTCTGGCGTGACCGGCGTTACTTCATCCGCCAGAGCAGACAGGCGCTGCTCCCAGGCAGTGATCATTTCGTCGAGATCCGGTTCGCTTTGCCGACGCACGGCCACAGCGGCCCGCTCCCGGGCTTCCAGTGTGCCCAGGACGAACTCTGCTGCAAGCATGTCCAGATCGTCGCGGTCGGTCATGGTGTGAGACACCCCTTCAGTTGTTTCAGTGCCCGATGCAGCCAAGTTTTGACGGTATTGACCGGCTGATCAAAATGCGTGGCCAGATCTGCTCTGGACCAGCCGTTCAGATAGGCCAGCCGCACCATGTCGCGGCGGTCTTTTTCCAGTTCCTCCAGGCAAAGGTTCAGTTGGTTCACGGTCTGCTGGCTTTCCACTTGTGATTGGGCATTGGGTACTTTGCTGGCAAGCTGCTCCAGCTCATCTTCCGGTGCCTTGCGACTTGCCGGCTGCTTTCGCAACTCGTCGATAGCACCGTTGCGGGCAATGGTGACCATCCAGGTAATCGCAGAGGCCTTGGACGCGTCGAATTGATCCGCTTTTCGCCAGATCTTGATATACGTATCGTGAACGACTTCCTCGGCCCAGCCCCGGTTATTCAAGATACGGGTGATGGTACCAAGAAGTTTCGGCGCCGTTGCTTCATACAGTGTTGCAAACGCTGCGCGGTCTTTTGCGGCAACGCCCTTAAGAAGCTGGCTGAGTTGGTCGGGGGACTCTGACATGGATGGCGACTCCGCGCCTGATGGGGCGCGGCCAGTGGTGGATGAACTGAACGGTTCAGACATGCAGGAGTCGCCAACGGGTGTGTGAAAAGTTGCCTCGTGATACGCAGATTGCCGTGTTCGGGTTTATTTCGTCAAGCAAGTTTGTGTGTGAGCCCTTCACCAACGGTAGCGGACGCTGGCAACCACGCTGCGGGCTTCGCCGTAGTAGCACCAGTAATCACAGCTTGCGACGTATTCCCGGTCCGCAACATTGGTGACGTTCACCTGTGCCTGCCAGTTGCGGGTTACATCGTATTGGGCCATCAGGTCCAGAACCGTGTACGAGGGAACATCGGTCGTGCCGTCGCGAGTAGAGCCCACATAGCGTGCGCCGCCGCCGATTTTCAGGCCTGGCACGTGGTCGACGAAACTGTAATCCAGCCAGGCTGACGCCATATGTCTAGGGATAAGCGGGGCTGCGCGTTCGCTGTTGTCGGTCTCGGTTTCCTTGATCGTGGCATCGCTGTACGTGTACGCGGCGGTCAGTTCCAGTTGGTCGGTCAGGTAGCTGACACTCTCCAGTTCAAAGCCAGCCGTGGTGCGCTCCCGGTCCTGGATCTGGAAACCGCTTTGGCTGGTGCCGAGTGAATTTTCTTCTTCGATCCGGAACACTGCTGCGGTGACATAACCGTCCAGATTGTCCGGTGCGATCTTCACACCAGCTTCCAGTTGCTTGCCCTTTCTGGGCTCATAGAGGTCGCCGGTGCCGTCGGTGCCAGCGATAGGCTGGAAGGACTCGGCATAAGACAGATAGGGGGAGAACCCATTCTCGGCCAGGTACATAACCCCGCCGGAGAGGGAGAATTCATCAGCATCGGCTTCCTGGCGCGTGCCAGCTGTACGATTGACACTGTCGACTTCGGCCTGGTCAAAGCGACCACCGGCCAGGAACACCCAGCGATCATCCAGGCGCAGTTGATGTTGCAGGTAGTAGCCTGTCTGCTGCTTGTTGATGTCCTGTACGATCAGATCTGTGGCAGTGATTGGCGTGAAGTTGCCGTACTGCGGGTCGAACAGGTCGATAGGACCGCCAAACGGAGTAGATCCTCCAGCGCCGTTCTGTTTGCCCTCGTTTTCAAGATCCTGATAGTCCACCCCGAACAGCAACGTGTGTTCGGTGCGGTCGGTAAACCACTTGCCCACCAGGCGATTGTCGATTGTCCAGCTGTTGATCTCGCCGTCCCGGTAGACCAGATAGCGCTGACCTTCCCGCGGACCTGTCTGGAAGAAGATAAAGCTGCTGCGTAACAGCAGGTCTACCTGGCTGTAGCGGAAGTCCTGCTCGAAGGTCCAGGTGTCGTTTAGGCGATGACTCAGTGAATAGCCGATGGCTGACTGGGTGCGTTCGTTGGTGTCGTAGCCTGGCTCGCTGTAGTTGGTGGACGGGTCCACTTTGCCAAAAGGCGTGTCGTCTATGGTGCCAAATGGCAGCTTGAACGGATTGGTCGGAATGGCGTCGTCCTTCTGGATACTTGCCAATAAGGTGAGCTCGGTGCTGTCAGACATCTCCCAGGTCAGGCTTGGGGCCAGGTAGTAGCGCTCGTTCTCGGTGAAACCCAGATCGCCTTCGTTATAGCGGTACAAGCCAACCAGACGGTAGCTGAGATCGTTTCGATCGCCGACGGGTCCGGACGTATCGACCCCAAGCTGGCGATGCTCATCGGTTCCTGCCTGCAGATTGATCTGGCCCTGAACAGTATCGGTAGGTCGCTTGCTGATTGCATTGATGACACCACCCGGAGGCGCTTCGCCGTACAGAATGGACGCAGGGCCTTTGAGCAGTTCTATGCGCTCCAGGCCAAAGGGTTCAGGTAGCCACTGGTAGAACCCCTCGCGATAGATTCGCAGGCCGTCCTGATAAGTCGACTGGTCGAAACCACGTATCTTCAACCAGTCGGTATCGTTGTCCTCACCATACTGTCCCGAGAGCACCCCGGCACGGTAGCGGAAGGTTTCATCAAGCGCCTGCACGTTGCGCTCTTCCAGTTCCTCCTGCTCCACCACCGAGCCGGGCCGGGGGGTTTCCATCAACGGGGCTTCCACTTTCAAAGCGGTTGCGGATACAACCAGCTCTCCCAGGCTCGTTGGTTCGCTGGCATCGTCCTGCGCAGCCGCGATAGCTGGAACACAGATTGCCGAGCAGGTTGCCAAAAGGGTTAGTGTGCGCCTGATCGCCAGCGTGAGCTGGTGCGGGGTGGGAGACTGGGCCATCGAAAACCTCCGGAAAACGCTGGGAGAGAAATGAACGGATGTTCATGTTGGATGGCGGCAATCATATCAGCCGGATTAAATAATGCAAATCAATCTCATTATGATTAATGATTTCAGGTGGCATTCTCACTCGTAGGTCTGTGTTCGGCGGCATGTCGTGACGAGCTGAGGAAAGCACTTTTCTGAGTAGCAAATTCGGAGTTTTGCAAATAGAGTTAAGGTCTTATCAGTCTTTTCGATACAGCCTTCCAGGAGTATGCCCGTGTCTGAGTCAGAACAGTTTGCCAGTGATAATTACAGTGGCATTTGCCCGCAAGCCTGGTCCGCAATGGCCGAGGCGAATGGTTCTGACGAGCCAGCGTATGGGGAAGACCGCTGGACACAACGAGCCGCCGATGGGCTTCGGGGCCTATTCGATACCGACTGCGATGTCTTTTTTGTGTTCAACGGCACTGCCGCAAACTCACTGGCACTGGCATCCATGGGGCAGTCATTCCACAGTGTGATCTGCCACGAACTGGCGCACATCGAGACCGACGAGTGTGGCGGGCCGGAGTACGCTTCCAACGGTGCAAAACTGCTTTTGGGGCAGGGGCCGAACGGCAAGCTGACGCCAGAGAGTATTGAGCACCTGGTCACCAAGCGCACGGATATCCACTACCCCAAACCCAAGGCCCTGAGCCTGACCCAGGCAACTGAGGTGGGTACTGTCTATTCTCCAGACGAGCTACGCGCGATCCGGCAAACGGCTGATCGTTTCAACTTGAATATCCATATGGACGGAGCTCGTTTCGCCAATGCCGTAGCGGCGCTGGATGTGCACCCTTCCGAGATTACCTGGAAAGCTGGCGTGGACGTACTGTGTTTCTCGGGCACCAAGAACGGCCTGGCTCTGGGGGAGGCCGTTGTGTTCTTCAATCGTGCGTTGGCAGAGGACTTCGAATGGCGCTGCAAGCAGGCGGGGCAATTGGCGTCAAAGATGCGCTACATTTCCGCGCCCTGGTGCGGGCTGCTTGAAGGTAATGTATGGCTGGAGAATGCCCGGCACGCGAATGCCTGCGCAGAGCGACTGGCGAAGGGCCTGGAAGGCTTGCCGGGTATCGGGCTCCGTTACCCCAGGCAAGTGAACGGCGTATTTGTAGAAATGCCTGACCCGGTGCAGGCGGCGCTGCGCGACAAAGGGTGGAAGTTCTACAATTTCATCGGCGGAAGTGCCCGTTTGATGTGCTCCTGGTCGACCACCCCGGAGCAGGTTGATCGCTTTCTGGCGGACTTGCGGGCGCTGGTGTCCTGATTTTGGTGTCGGGCCTCTCGCCAGCGTCGTCGCTTCATGATATATCAGCACCCTGTTTGTCCCACTTTAAATTCCGGAATCCGTAGCAATGCCAAAAGCAGGTGAAATCAAAAAGAATTCGGCGATCGAGTACGAAGGTGGTGTCTACTTCGTAAAAGATATTGAGCGTTCTGTCCCGCAGGGGCGTGCCGGTGGCAGCCTGTATCGCATGCGCCTTTACGACGTTGTAACCGGCTACAAGATCGACCAGACCTTCAAGGACTCCGATATGCTGAACCTGGCGGATCTGGTCCGTCGGCCAGCAACGTTCTCCTATTCGGATGGCGAGGAGTACGTCTTCATGGATAGCGAGGACTATACGCAGTACAGCCTGAATGGCGAGGCCATTGCCGATGAACTGCTGTTCATCAACGAAGAGACTCAGGGCTTGATGGTGGTTCTGGTGAGCGATGCGCCAGTGGCGCTGGATTTGCCCCCTACGGTGGACCTGCTGATCGAAGAAACCGACCCGTCGGTAAAGGGTGGCTCGGCCACTGCCCGCACCAAGCCGGCCAGGCTCACCACCGGCCTGGTGGTGCAGGTGCCCGAGCATATTTCCACGGGCGACCGCATTAAGGTCAATGTCGATGAGCGGCGGTTTCTGGGGCGGGTTTGATCCTCGGCTTACCCGATAGCGGGGCTTTCGGTGCCGTTGTGGCTCATAGCCCCGCGTCTTTCACATTCTCCATGACCACAAACGTGCTGGTCTGCAACACATGGGGCAGCGCCGATATCTGCTCCCCCAGCACTTGCCGGTATTCTGCCATGTTCCGCGTGCGTACTTTCAGCAGGTAGTCGAAGTTGCCGGCAATCATGTGGCATTGCTCTACCGCTGAAATCTGCTTCACCGAATGGTTAAAGGCCGCAAGGGCATTGCTGCTGGTGTCGTTCAGGGTGACCTGGGCAAAGGCAATATGACTCTGTCCGAGTTTGGTCTGATTGATCAGGGCTGTGTAACCCGTGATATAGCCCTGTTCTTCGAGGCGCCTCATACGGACCTGGCAGGGGGTTTTTGACAAACCAACACGTGACGCCAGTTCGGTGACGGTCACCCGTGCGTGTTTTTGCAGTTCGCGGATGATGGAGTGATCGATCCTGTCCAATTCGACCATAACTTATTTCTCGATATGGATATACGGCTATACAAAGCCAAGAATATAATCAAATTGCCTGCATTTTAAAACTTTATGGGCAAAGAGTCTTTCGTGAGTTGTCTATACTGGGGATGTTCCGTCATACATGCCCCAGTTGATATCCCCGGAGATCTCCGATGACCCATTCCGATTCCCCTCAAAAGCAAACCCTCCTGGAACAGCTCTCCGAGGCGTTGGAGGGTGAGGACTACGACCCGGACGATTCCGGCCATCTGCGTGACGTTGTGGCGACGATGCTGGAGGAGTCCCAGTCCTGGGACGACGCGCTGCACCGCCGTTTGACCGAGGTGTTGGGTAAAGCGGAAGGAAAGCGTTGGGCGGGGATGTTCAGCGGCGGGTTCCCTTCGAGTTACCGATCGAGATTCTCCGTCGCGGAGGCCGCTGGCGATATCCAGCAAATCCAGTCCATTGCCCTCAGTTCTGATGTGCCCATGAGGTTCTACACATCATCGGAGCAGGGAGAGCAGGAACTGAACTTCAAGCTCTACAGTCAGGGCAAGCCGGTGATTCTGTCAGATGTGATTCCGATCCTTGAGAATCTTGGCATGCGAGTGTTGGGGGAGCACCCGTATCGTATTCGGCGGCGTGACGGCGAGCAGTTCGGTGTCAGTGATTTTACCGTGGAATGTCATTCCCGCTGCCGTGGCGCAGATGTCGAAGCGGCCAAACCGCGACTTCAGGAAGGGTTCCGGGAAATCTGGAATGGTTTCGCTGAAAACGACGACTTCAACCAGTTGATGATGGCGGCGGGTCTGAATTGGCGTGAAGTCAGCCTGCTGCGAGCCTACTCCCGCTACATCAAGCAGTTGCGCTTCGGATTTAGCCAGCCCTTTATTGCCGACACCCTGGCCCGGCACCTGGATATCACGGCGTTGCTGGTCGCCCTCTTCAGCGCTCGTTTCGATCCTGTTTTGGGCAATCGGGAATCTGAATCCGAGCACATCGAGAACCGGATTCTTGAGGCTCTCGACGCCGTAACAAGCCTTGACGACGACCGTATCCTCCGGCGGTTTTATGTACTGATCAAGGCCACCCTCAGAACCAACTATTTCCAACGCCAGGACACCGGCGAGTTCAAAGGCTATATCTCGCTTAAACTCGATCCTTCCAGCATCCCGGATATTCCCAAGCCATGCCCGCGTTTCGAGGTATTCGTGTGTTCCCCTCGGGTGGAAGGGGTTCATCTCCGGGGAGGCGCCGTGGCCCGTGGTGGTTTGCGCTGGTCCGACCGTAGCGAAGACTACCGCACAGAGATACTCGGGCTGGTGAAGGCCCAGCAGGTCAAGAATTCGGTCATCGTACCCGTGGGTGCCAAAGGGGGCTTTATCGTCAAGCAGCCTCCGGAAGGCGGCTCACGCGAGGCACTGAGAGAAGAGGGTATTGCCTGCTACCAGACATTCATCCGCGGTTTGCTGGACCTGACCGACAACCTGAATGAAGGCAGCGTAGTGCCACCGGTTGACGTGGTCCGTCACGACGCCGATGACACCTACCTGGTGGTGGCCGCCGACAAAGGCACGGCGACCTTCTCTGACATTGCGAACCGGCTTTCCGGGGAATACGGCTTCTGGCTTGGTGACGCTTTTGCCTCCGGCGGCAGTGAGGGGTACGACCATAAGAAAATGGGTATTACCGCGAAGGGCGCCTGGGAGTCGGTCAAACGTCATTTCCTTGAGAAAGGCATCGACACCCAGGCCGACGAATTCACCGTTGTGGGTATTGGCGACATGGGCGGGGACGTGTTTGGCAACGGTATGCTGCTGTCGGATCGCATTCGCCTTGTGGCAGCCTTCAATCACCTGCACATCTTTGTGGATCCGGAGCCGGATGCAGCGGCGTCGTTCGCCGAACGCAAGCGCCTGTTTGAAACGCCGGGATCGAGTTGGGAGGACTACAGTGCAGAACTGATCAGCGAGGGTGGTGGTGTGTTCTCACGGGCTGCCAAATGGATTCCCGTGTCGCCACAGATGCAGGCACGCCTCGGCATCCGTGAAACCCGCCTGCCGCCCAATGAGTTGATCAGTGCGCTGTTGCAGGCCCCGGTGGACATGCTCTGGAATGGTGGTATCGGCACCTACGTGAAAGCGGCTGGCGAGACCCATGACGACGTCGGCGACAAGTCCAACGATGCCGTAAGGATAGACAGCCACCAGCTACAATGCGGGGTCCTTGGTGAGGGCGGAAACCTCGGTTTCACCCAGCTTGCTCGCATCGGTTTTGCCAGAACCGGTGGTGCCGCCAATACCGACTTTATTGATAATGCCGGTGGGGTGGACTGTTCGGACCATGAAGTAAACATCAAGATTCTGCTCAACGAGCGGGTGCGAAGCGGGAAGATGACGCTGAGGCAGCGTAACCAGATGCTCCGGGCAATGACTCCGGAAGTGTCGGAGCTGGTGCTGCGGAATAATTACCGTCAGGCCATGGCTCTGAGCCTGGCCGCCACGGGGGCGGTTGCCACTACGGACGAGTACGAACGCCTGATGCGGCGGTTGGAGGCAGAGGGGAAACTTGATCGGTCCCTCGAATTTCTGCCCGACGACGAGGAACTCCGCTCGCGGCGAGAGCGTGCTTCGGGGCTGACTCGCCCTGAGCTTTCGGTGTTGATTTCCTACGCCAAGATTGAACTGAAGCAGGCGTTGCAGGCTGCGCCTATTGTTCACGACGATCGTTTCTCCGCAGCCCTGTACTCCGCTTTCCCGGGCTCGTTGCTCAAGCGTTTTCCAGACGCGATCGATGCCCATCCCCTGCGCGGGGAAATCGCTGCAACGCAGATTGCCAACGATATGGTGAATCGCATGGGCATCAGTTGGGCGGACAAGCTGCGTAATGCCACCGGTGCCGACTGTGGCCGGATTGCCGCCGGCTACCTGATCTCCCTCCAGATCCATGACGTAGAAACCCAGTGGAAAGCGATCGAAGCGCTTGACGGGAAAATCAGTGCCGGCGTGCAGGCGGAGTTGTTCAGCGATGTGATTCGCCTGGTTACCCGCAGTACCAGCTGGCTGTTGCACAATCGCCGGGCTGACCTGGACCCGGAAGCCTGTGTTGCCCACTATCAGCGGCCGCTGGCAGAGGTGTTGGCGTCGACAGAGAGCCTGGAGGCGGTGATTCCTGCAAGTCGGTGGCAGGAACGCTATGATAAATACTGTGAGCACCATGTTCCGGAAAAACTGGCAGCCTATGCCGCCTCTGCAGAAAGCCGCTATTGGCTGATGGATATTATCGAGATTGGTCGTCAGTTGGATCGGGATCTTGAGTCGGTGGCCTGGGTGTACTTCAGCTTGGGTGAAGGTCTCAAACTGACCTGGCTGGACCGTCAGATGCGTGCCTTCAAGGCCCGAGGGCACTGGCAGGTACTGGCGACGCTTCATTACAGGGACGAACTGGACCACCAGTTGCGGAACCTGACCGCGAGTGTACTGTCCTTCGCGTCCGAAGGGGGCGGATCGATGTCTCCTGAGCAGTCGCTTGAACGTTGGCGTGAAGACAAGCAGGCTCTGTTGAGCCGTTGGCAAAAGATGCTGGCTGATATGCAGGCCGCGAGTGACGTGGATTGTGCCGTGTTCTCGGTGGCCCACGGCGTGCTTCGGGAGCTGGCTGCAAAGGCAGCTTAGTCATCTGTCAGGGTGTTTTCGTCTGAAAATTAATCATTTCACAGGAAAAATGTAAATTTTAATTAACCAAAAAAGCCTGAACGTCGCGCTTGTATGGTTTTTACAGTCAAATAGTCTTTGTCGTTCCCGGTAGAATGCGGGAAAGATAAACAACTGAGAGGGTTCAACCATGAGACCGCAGCAATCAGAGACTCCCACACTGGTCGATAGCCGGCAGGCCATCCGCAATTATTACCTCGCGGACGAACACAAGGTGATTAGTGAGATGATTGCTGGCGCCCAGTTGACCCGGGCAGAGCGCGATGGAATCTCGGAGCGCGCCGCCGATCTGGTACGCAGCGTCCGCAAGAATGCCAAGTCCACCATTATGGAAAAATTCCTGGCGGAGTACGGCCTCACGACCAAGGAAGGCGTTGCACTGATGTGTCTGGCTGAGGCGTTGCTGCGTGTGCCGGACAATATGACCATTCACGAGCTGATCGAAGACAAGGTCACTTCTGGCGCCTGGGGTACTCACGTAGGCAAGGCGTCCTCAGCACTGATCAATACGGCGACCGTGGCGCTGTTGATGACCAGCAATCTATTGAAAGACTCTGAGCGACACAGCGTGGGTGACACGTTGCGCAAGCTGCTGAAGCGTTTCGGCGAGCCGGTCATTCGCACGGTTGCCGGTCAGGCCATGAAGGAAATGGGCCGTCAGTTCGTGTTGGGCCGTGATATCGACGAAGCCCAGGACGAAGCCAAAGAATACATGGAAAAGGGGTATACCTATTCCTATGACATGCTTGGTGAGGCTGCCCGCACCGATGAGGACGCCAAGCGCTATTTCGACTCCTACTCCAATGCCATTGATAGCATTGCCAAGGCCTGCAAAGGCGATGTGCGCAAGAATCCGGGTATCTCCGTCAAACTGTCCGCACTACTGGCCCGATACGAATATGGCAATAAAGAGCGGGTGATGAACGAACTGCTACCCCGCGCCAAAGAGCTGGTAAAGAAGGCCGCAGCGGCCAATATGGGGTTCAATATTGATGCCGAGGAACAGGATCGGCTTGATCTGTCCCTTGACGTCATTGAAGCCCTGGTCGCGGACCCGGAACTGGCCGGTTGGGACGGTTTTGGTGTTGTGGTTCAGGCTTACGGCAAGCGTTCAGCCTTCGCGCTGGACTGGCTGTACGGGCTGGCTGAGAAGTACGACCGTCGCTTTATGGTGCGCCTGGTAAAAGGCGCGTACTGGGACGCCGAGATCAAACGCGCCCAGGTAATGGGCCTGAGCGGTTTCCCGGTATTCACCCGCAAGGCCTGCAGTGACGTTTCGTTCCTCTCCTGCGCAACCAAGCTGCTGAACATGACCGACCGGATCTATCCGCAGTTCGCCACCCACAATGCCCACTCGGTATCGGCGGTGCTCGAGCTGGCCAAATCCAAAGGCGTGGATAACTATGAGTTTCAGCGCCTGCACGGTATGGGTGAATCACTCCACAACGAAGTGTTGAAAACCAGTGGTGTGCCTTGCCGGATTTATGCCCCGGTTGGCCCCCACAAAGACCTGTTGGCGTATCTGGTACGTCGCCTGCTGGAGAATGGCGCCAACAGTTCCTTCGTGAACCAGATCGTGGACAAGAGCATTACGCCGGAAGAAATCGCCAAAGACCCGATAGACTCCGTTAAAGAGATGGGCAGTAATATCTCAAGCAAGGCGATCGTCCACCCCTTCAAGCTCTTCGGCGAACAGCGCAGAAACTCCAAGGGTTGGGACATCACCGATCCGGTGACGGTTGCGGAAATCAACGAAGGCCGGGACGCCTATCGTGACCATCGCTGGAAAGGCGGTCCGATCATCGCTGGCGAAGTATCCGGTGCGGAAGTGCAAATGGTCCGTAATCCCGCCGACGCGGAAGACACGGTTGGCCATGTGACGCAGGCGTCCGAGGAGGACGTGAACACAGCAATCACCGCAGCTCAGGAAGGCTTCAAGGCCTGGTCGGCCCGGTCCGCCGAAGAGCGGGCCGAGTGTCTTCGCAAGGTCGCTGACCTGTATGAGGAAAATGCCTACGAGCTGTTTGCGCTGGCCACCCGCGAAGCCGGTAAGTCGCTGCTGGATGGCGTCGCTGAGATTCGGGAGGCGGTGGACTTCGCCCAGTTCTATGCCAACGAAGGTATTCGCTACAAGGACAGCGGTGAGTCGCGCGGAGTCGTGGTGTGTATTTCGCCCTGGAACTTCCCGCTGGCGATCTTTACCGGCCAGATTCTTGCCAACCTGGTAGCAGGCAATGCTGTGTTGGCCAAGCCGGCCGAGCAGACCTCGCTATTGGCGGTAAGGGCCGTGGAGCTGATGCACCAGGCCGGTATTCCGGAAGATGTGATCCAGTTGCTGCCGGGCACCGGTGCGACGGTTGGCGGGGCGTTGACATCCGATTCGCGGGTCGCCGGCGTTTGCTTCACCGGCTCGACTGCGACGGCCCAGCGCATCGACAAGAAGATGAGCGAGAACATGGCCCCCGATGCCACCCTGGTGGCGGAAACCGGTGGTCTGAACGCCATGATCGTGGACTCCACGGCGCTGCCGGAACAGGTGGTGCGGGATGTTCTGGCGTCATCTTTCCAGAGCGCGGGCCAGCGCTGTTCTGCACTGCGCATGCTGTATGTGCAAAAAGACATTGCCGACCACCTGCTGGAAATGCTGTATGGCGCGATGGATGAATTGGGCATTGGTGATCCCTGGTTACTGTCCACCGATGTTGGCCCGGTCATCGATGAGACGGCCAGAAAAAAGATTGTCGACCACTGTGACAAATATGAAGCCAAGGGCCGGCTGATGAAGAAAATGACGGTGCCGGAGAAAGGCAACTTCGTGTCACCTGCGGTGATCAGTGTCAGCGGCATTGAAGAGCTGGAAGAGGAAATCTTCGGCCCGGTGCTGCATGTGGCCACATTCGCGGCCAAGGACCTGGACAAAGTCGTCGATAGCGTTAACGCCAAGGGCTATGGACTGACCTTCGGTGTTCACAGCCGGGTTGACCGCCGCGTCGAACGCATCGCCAGCCGTATCAAGGTTGGCAACACCTATGTTAACCGCAATCAGATCGGTGCCATTGTCGGCTCTCAGCCGTTCGGTGGTGAAGGTCTTTCCGGTACCGGCCCCAAGGCCGGCGGCCCGCAGTACGTGCGTCGTTTCCTGAAAGGCGAAACGGTTGAACGCCCGGCGGATGTCAGTGCCAAAGCGGTGGATATCAAGAAGCTTGAAGGGCTGATTGGCAAGGTAGTGGATGTGAAAGCGCCTGCGCCGGAGCCCAGAATTGAAGCCATGAAGCCTGTTTTCGGTGATGTGCCAGCACCGCTGGACGCCCATGCCGAGGAATTGCCGGGGCCAACGGGTGAGCTGAACCGCCTGAGCAATCATGCCCGGGGTGTGGTGCTCTGTCTTGGTCCGGACAAGGAAACCGCGTTGGAGCAGGCTGCAATGGCTCTGTCCCAGGGCAACAAGGTGGTTGTGGTTGCGCCGGGCACCCAGGATACGGTTGACCGTGCTGCCAAGGCCGGTTTGCCGATCGTGGGTATTGAGGGCCTGTTGGAGCCAGAGGCATTGTCCCAGGCGCGTGGTTTCCAGGCAGCCGTAAGCTGCGCTGAGCCGTCCTTGCTGAAGGAGTACCGTCAGGCCCTGGCGAAGCGGGAAGGTGCGCTGTTACCGCTGATCACCGAACACAAGCTAGACCAGAGGTTTGTGATTGAGCGCCACCTGTGTGTGGACACCACGGCGGCGGGTGGCAACGCCAGCCTGATTGCAGCATCCGAGTAACGACCTGTCACCTTGCAACGCCCAGGGAAGGGCGTTGCAAGGGTTTGGGTTACGCAGAGTCAGCGATCTCCCGGAATGCGTTGATCAGGGTGTCTGGCTCCTGCGCACCGGATATCAGGTACTTCTGGTTAATGATGTAAGCAGGAACTGCCGACACACCTGCCTGCTGATACTGTGCCTCTTCCTCCCGAACAGCCTCTGCATACTGGTCAGACGCCAGTACCTCGCGCGCTTGCGAGCCGTCCAGGCCAATCGTTTCCACACAGTGGATCAGCGTATCCGGATTGGAGATATTCTCGGCGCGTCCGAAATAGGCCTCGAAAAACGCCAGTTTCATATCGGTCTGCTTGCCCTGTTCACCGGCCCACTTCACCAGCCTGTGGGCGTCAAAGGTGTTGCGAGTGTGACGTTCCTGTAGCTTCTCGAAGTTCAGTCCCAGCCCCTTGGCAATATCCATCATCTGCGCCTGATTGGCTCTCATCTCGTCCTCGCTGCGGCCGTATTTGCGGCTCAGGGCGGGCAGGATGGGTTCGCCGTCACCGGATGGGTCCGGGTTCAGCTCAAAGGCATGCCATGCAACAGTGAAGTCCATGTCGTCTTTCAGGGCGTCCATCGCCTTTTCCAGGCGGGCATAACCAATGGCGCACCAGGGGCACGCAATATCGGAAACAATGTCGATGGCTATTGGGGTCATGGTGGCTCCTGTGTGTAAGGGCGAATAAGGGCAGGGTACCTGAAAGTTAAGCGGATGACTGCCCGTGCAGGCTTTTGGCCGTCCGGGCGCGCGGACACCTCTGTCCGGCGTTCCGGGCATATCGTTATTCGGAACAATCCCTGGGATGAGGGAAATCAGCAACCTGCAATCCTGGCACGTATCTTTCAGTTGCAACACTGCCGAACAATAAATCCAATAAAAGGAGCTCAAGATGTTCCAACTCATCGCACGTCAGGTGCGCGGTGGCACGCTATCGGCATTGCTGGCCTCCGCCGCCCTGATGATTCCTGCTCTTCCCGCGGTCGCGGGCCAGACAGATTCCTATACCCTGCCACAACAATCCTACAATCAGTCCAGGGCCCGTAACTACAAGGTGTACGTGCCCTCGAGCGTGCAATCGCCTGCACCCATGGTGATGGCATTGCATGGTTGCAAACAGACCAACAACGACGTGCTCAATGACTGGGGGCTGAAAGCCGCAGCCGATGAGTACGGATTCATTCTGGTTGCCCCCTTCATTACCAGCTACGACGGGCTGCGTAATGAAAACTGTTGGGGCTTCTGGTTTGATCACCATCGCCATGAAGGCGCTGGCGAAGTGGAGGACCTGCACCAGATTGCACAGGCTGTTGAATCCAATTACACCATTGACGCCAATCTCCGTTATATCACCGGCCTGTCTTCCGGCGGTGCCATGGCAACCGTAGCCTCGGTGGCCCATAACGAATACTGGGCGGCGGCCGCGCCTGCCTCGGGCCTGCCGTACGGTGAGGATTCTGCGTCTGTCTCATTGTCCGGACAGTGCCCCGGTAGTGCGACGTTTCACAGCGTATCGCGGGTATCCTCCGACATGCAGTCGGAGGTGGACGACCAGTATCCGATCCCGCTCATGGTGTTGCAGAACGAGAACGACTGTACCGTGCTGAAAGAGGCGGCTGATAACACCCGGGATGCGCACCTGCAGGTGTTTGGCGAGTCCGGGTTCCAGACCACGGGCCAGGCCTACGCCTCGTCAGTCGCCTGTTCACCCTATTATCAGAACAACCACAGCTGCGAGCACATCCGTTATACCCAGGATGGCACCAACGGAGCGCGTTCGGTGGTTGAAACCGTCTACCTGGACGGCCCCCTGTCGACCCCCAATACCCAGGATACCAATCATGGTCACTACTGGGTTGGCGGAGAGCATGGTAATAATGGCAAATGGTCCGTGAGGGTGGGGCCCAGCTATCCGGATATCATCTGGGATTTCTTTAACCGCCACAGCCGCGATGGAACCGAGCCCGAGGGTTTTCCGGTCATCACACTAATCGGCGATAACCCGATGACCGTGGCGATCAACACCACGTTTACCGATCCGGGTGCCACCGGGCAGGATGCCGAGGACGGTTCACTGACGGTAACGGCTGACTGCAGTGCGGTGGATACGTCAACGGTCGGAACCTACACCTGCGACTACAGTGCGACTGACAGCGACAGCAATACCACGACGAAAAGCCGTCAGGTCGAGGTGTATGACCCCAACGCACCTACCGAGACCTGCGAGCAGGCGACAGCGTCGCCCAATGCCCACATTTCGGCAAACCGGGCCTACGCTGGAGGTAACTCCAACCTGAGGGCCTATGCCAGTGGCGACGACATCGACATTGGGGGCTCCTTCGACACCTGGAGCAATGTCACCCTCTATGAGGGCGATCCGGGGCTCTGGTATACGTCCGAACCCAGCGCTTGCAGCGGAACCGGCGGAGGCGGTGATGGTGGTGGCTCCGGCGGCGATGTCACCTGCCAGGACTGGAACGATACCCATCTCAACCATGATACCGCTGGCCGGGCGTACTATTCAGGGGGGTACTACACCACCGGTGGTAACGATTACCTGGGCGCGGTATCCGGCACCTACAGCTGGGTGAAGGAGACCGACAGCGGCGTGTTCGAAGCCGGCCAATGTAACTGATCGCCATCGAAGACAGGCGATCACAGGGGGCGGGAAACCGCCCCCTGTTTCGTTGTTATTCCAGAATAATTTCGCGGGTGGTGAGTGATCGGAATTCCCCGGGCTTCAGCGTTGGGTCCAGTGTTATCGCACCCATTTGTTCCCGGTGCAGGCTACTCACACGGTTGCCCGTTGCGTGGAACATACGCTTGATCTGATGATAGCGGCCTTCGTAGATCGTTACCCTGGATTCGTTGGCAGACAGTGGTTCCAGGCGCGCAGGAGAGGTGGTCAGTTGTTCGTATTCGAACCAGATTCCCTGTGCGAAGCGCTCTATGGCATCGGTTGAAACCGGTTCGACCGTGGTGACCCGATAGACTTTGGGGAGCTTTACCCTGGGCTCCGTAAGCCTTCGTGACCAGGTTCCGTCATTGGTCAGTATCAACAAACCGGTGCTGGCACGGTCAAGCCTGCCGGCAATGTGAAGGTCTTTTCGCAGTTCCGGGTCGATCAGCTCCATTACGGTTTTGTGAATCTTGTCCGCCGTGGCACTGAGGTATCCGGCCGGTTTGTTCAGCATCAGGTAGTGGGCCCGGTCCCCGTGCTGGATAACCCTGCCGTTGCAGGCTACAGTGCTGAAACGGTCGACTTCCCAGGCTGTCTCCCTGCAGATACAACCGTCCACTGTAACCGTTCCGGCCGCGACCAGGGCGTTGGCCTGCTTGCGGCTGACACCGTTTTGATTACTGAGAATTCGGGAAAGCTTCATAGTGGCAATGTTATAGTCTTTCCGACTTTCTCCGTGATTCCCAAACCTGGGTGATGATAACACCGTGGCTCAACGATCCGTGATCCAAAAATCCCTGCGCGCGCTTGCCTGGTTACTGGTGGGCTTTTTGCTGCTGATAATCGCATTGATTGTCCTGCTACGGTTCGTGAATCCGCCGACGTCCACCTTCATGCTGGGGCATCTGTTTTCCGGTTCCAGCCACGAGCTCAGACAGGAGTGGGTTAGCCTGGACGAGATATCACCCTGGGTACCGTTGGCAGTGGTGGCCAGTGAGGATCAACGCTTTCCGTACCATCAGGGGGTGGATTTCAGCGCCATTCGCAAGGCACTTGCGGAATACCGTGCGGGCCAGGGTTTGCGGGGCGCCAGCACCATCACCCAGCAGACGGCAAAAAACCTGTTCCTGTGGAACGGACGCAGTTTCGTGCGCAAGTCGTTGGAGGCCGGACTGGCGCTCGGTATCGACGCTATCTGGCCGAAGCGTCGGATCATGGAGGTGTACCTGAATATCGCCGAATTCGGCCATGGGATCTACGGTGTTGAGGCTGCCAGTTGGGCCTTTTTCGGCATTCCCGCGAGCCGGCTGTCGCAAACCCAGGCAGCACGGCTTGCTGCGGTTCTTCCCAATCCGAAAGTGCTCAGTGCCGCCAGCCCCTCGTCCTATGTATGGGAGAGGGTGGCCTGGATTCGTGGGCAGATGGCTCAGCTGTCCGGGTTGCATTATCTGCGTGGACTGTATAATTAAGAGTTCGGTTTCTCTCAACGTAAGAGTCTGTCTGTGATGTCACTGAACCTGGCCCTGCTGTCCGCGTTTATCCCGACGTTTTTTGTGGTGTCCATTACGCCGGGCATGTGTATGACCCTGGCGCTGTCCCTTGGTATTACCATTGGCGTGAAACGGGCGCTGTGGATGATGGCCGGGGAGCTGGTTGGCGTGGCGGTAGTGGCGACTGCGGCGGCAGTAGGTGTGGCAACCTTCATGTTGAAGTACCCGACGGCCTTCGACGTATTCAAGGTTGTAGGCGGCGCCTACCTTGCCTGGCTGGGCATCCAGATGTGGCAGTCCCGGGGCAAAATGGCCATGCCGGAGGAGGATTCGCAACCGGTGGAGAGTTCAAGGGTGCAATTGGCGCTCCAGGGGTTTGTGACCGCTATTGCCAACCCGAAGGGCTGGGCGTTTTTCATTGCGCTATTGCCGCCGTTTATCGACAGTAAACTGCCAATGGCGCCACAACTCACGGTTCTCATCCTGATCATACTGGCCCTGGAGTTCCTCTGCCTACAGCTCTACGCCCACGGTGGAAAGACTCTGCGCAAGGCTCTAAAGCAAGGCGGTGGTGTTCGCACGGTTAACCGTGTGGCGGGCAGTCTGATGATGCTGGTGGGCGCCTGGCTGGCGTTCGGTTAGGCCGGTCAGTTACTGGCGTAGCGCTGATGAAGGATTCCAACCCGTTCCACATAGGCGCGGGTTTCCGCGTAGGGTGGTATGCCGCCATGGCGCCCGACGGCCCCCGGGCCGGCATTGTAGGCGGCCGTTGCCAGCTTGATGTCACCGTCGAAGCGCTTGAGCATACGGGCCAGGTAATTGACTCCACCGCGAATATTCTCCGGGGCCACCATGGCATTGCGAACACCCAGCTCCTCTGCGGTGGCAGGCATTAACTGCATCAGCCCCTGGGCTCCCTTGGGCGACAGGGCTTTGTCATTAAACGCCGATTCCGCATGGATGACAGCCCGAACCAGAGCGGGGTCAACGTTGAACTCCCTGGCGGCCGTCTTGATTTCATCCCGGTAGGGCGACAGGAACAGCGGTGTGGTGCGCCAATTAACGTTGGAATCCGGATCGCAGGCGTAGCAGTGGAACCGGATGACACTGAAATTCGAGCTGGCGGGCTGGATACCACTGTAGGCAACTACGCCATTGTCGTCAGTGTAGCGGTAAACCACTTCATCCTTTGTTGACGCACGCTTGTCGCCACTGCCCTTGACGTTGGTGTACTCCACGGTACCGTCGGGGTGCACAATACGCTTGATACTGTCCGCCGATACGGGCGCAACGAAAGCCAGTAGCAGAAATGCCAGCGAGGAAGTGAGAAGGGTTTTGCCGCTTATCATCGTTGACTCTTGGAGTGCATGATCAAGAACACCGCCTGCATTCGTAAATAACAACCGTAAGGCGGATTATACGGCGTTAATTGCCTGAAGAAACCGCAATGTTTGTCGGAAAAGTGTTACTTTTCTCAATATAGCCGGTCAATTCTCATTGTTGGCGACATCCTGGAGATTCTGTGCCTTTGAATACGTCCCGCAGCAACCTTGTACTCATCGGAATGCCCGGCAGCGGCAAAAGTACGGTTGGGGTGCTGTTGGCAAAACAGCTTGGCCTGGGGTTTATCGATACGGACCTGCTGATTCAGGAGGAAGCAGGTCGCACCTTGCAGGACATTGTCGACGGTGATGGCTATCAGGCACTAAGGCGAATTGAGGAGCAGGTATTGCTGAGGCTGGATGTGCGGCGTCAGGTGATATCCACGGGCGGCAGCGCCGTCTACAGCGAACCTGCGATGAGCCACCTGAAAGCTGATGGTCTCGTGGTGTTTCTTGATATTCCGCTGGAGGTGGTCATTGCGAGGATAGGGGATTACAGCGCCCGTGGCATCTCCCGACGACCGGATCAGTCGCTGGAACAGCTGTTTTGGGAACGTTTTGAGCTTTACTCGCGGGCTGCGGACGTGGCAGTCAATTGTGTTGGTAAGAGTCAGGAAGACGTTTGCGACGACATATCGGCGGTGATGTTGCAGATGCCGGCGACACGTTAAAAACATGCCGCCGGACGCGAAGACTTCTAGGGCTTCGGTCCTTTGCCCCGAAGCGCGTTGGCCACCAGTGAAATAACCAGCAGAACCAGAAAGATAAAGAACAGAATTTTCGCAAACCCTGCGGCTGTCCCCGCGATACCACCAAAACCAAGTACGCCGGCGATTACCGCGACGATCAGGCATACAATAGCCCAATAGAGCATAGTATTTCTCCTGTTGTGTAACGTCACCTTCAAAGTGGCACATGGGCCTGAAAGCCACAAATAGTGGAAGTCCGAAAACGCTTCGCAAGAGAATGATTTGTGCTGCAAACGATTGTTTTGTTGGTCTAATTACCTTTATTGTCGGTTGATTAAGCTTTGCTAAGGTGCGGTTTTACGACAAAAGTTGTTACTGTCTACCAAATAATATCGGGAGAATTTCAATGCTCTTCAAACAACTCGGTTATTCTCTGGCTTTCGTTCTTGCACTTGGCATGTCCGGTTCCCTGCAGGCGGAATCGTCCGGGGATTCTTCGGTTGAGTCGCTGAAAAAAGAAACCCGCGAGCTTGGCCAGGCGTTGCAGGAGTTCGGTGCGGACCAGAAAGCAGAGGCGGAAACAGCCATTGAAAATACGCTCTCAGCTCTCGACAAGCGCATAGACACGCTACAGCAGGAACTGGATCAGAATTGGGACGACATGAGTGACACGGCCCGGGAACGGTCAAGGAAAAGCCTTGAGTCACTGCAGGAGCAGCGGCAACGCGTCCAGCAATGGTATGACGAGCTGCAGGCCAGTTCATCCTCCGCCTGGGAACGTGCCAAGCAGGGCTTCTCCAACGCCTACGACGCTTTATCAGAACAGTGGAATGAAACCGAGCGCAAACTGATGGACGACTCGGACAAGAAGAACGGCAGCATTTAGATGGCGTTTCGGAATTGCACCGGCCATACAGACCCGCCCTGAACATCTGTACTGGTTGTTAATTCCGTTTACTGTATCTGTTTTGTTTGTCAGTCACAGGTTACAGTGGGCAGACTCACATTCGTCTGCCTCTCGGTTAACCGTATGCCCCCGATTTTCTATTCGTTTTTTGTGCCGGCGCTCTTTGTTTGGCTGTGGAGCACGGGCTTCATTGGCGCCAAGTATGGTTTACCCTTCGCTGAGCCGTTTACGCTCCTGCTGATACGCATGCTGTTTACGCTGGTACTGCTCAGCGTACTCGCCTGGATAATGAAAACCCGCTGGCCTGGTTGGCGTGGTGCCGGTCACCTGGCGGTCACAGGCCTGCTGGTGCATGGCTGTTATCTGGGCGGGGTTTACTACGCGATTCAGGGGGGCATGCCGTCGGGAATCGTGTCGCTAATTGTCGGCCTGCAGCCGCTGGTAACCTCGGCTGTAGCGATTCTGGTACTGAAGGAAAGTGTGTCTGGCCGGCAATGGCTGGGGCTGACACTGGGCCTGGTCGGTGTAACACTGGTGTTGCTGGAAAAGTTCGGCGGTGGTGCTTCCGCCTCCGATTTCCCGATTTGGACTCTGCTTTGGGCTGCGCTGTCCCTGGGCGGCATATCCTTGGGCACGGTGTACCAGAAACGTAACGGCACCCAGTCGGATCTCGTCGCAGGTACGTTCATTCAGTACAGTGCTGCGGCAACGTTTTTCGCCGTTGGTGCCTTTGCGTTTGAAACCCGTGAGGTGGTGTGGGCTCAGCCGTTGATCTGGTCGATGGTCTGGCTGGTGTTCGGTGTTTCCATCGGGGCGATTCTGCTGTTGATGTGGCTTATCAGGCGCGGTGCTGCCTCACAGGTGGCCAGTCTTTTCTATCTGGTGCCACCTGTCACAGCGCTGGAAGCATACTGGCTGTTTGATGAAAGGCTGGGCGTGCTTGCGATGATTGGGGGTGTTATCTCCATCACCGGGGTTGCCCTGGTGGTAACGCAGCAGCGAAAACAGGCGGCCTAGTTCCAGGGGTCTACCCGGAACAGGGTACCCAGGCCGGATTGCGGGGTCAGTTTGCCGCACAGCCTCAGCCCCTCCCAGAAGCTGACCTGATTAGCGGTCAGTACCGGCTTGCCCGCCGCTGCCTCCAGGTCTTCCAGCCAGGCGGCGGAATGCAATGCGGTATCGGGAATCAATAGCGCATCTGCGTCCGGGTGGTCATTGTCCGTCACGAACCTCAATACGGCCTCTTTCTCCAGCGTGCCCACCTCCGCTGCGGTAATAATGCCGCGGCAGTTTATGTGCACTACCTCGATATCGAAGTGCTCCAGAAAGGTTTTGAACAGCAGGGCTATGTCCCGCGGGTAGGTAGCCGCGATGGCGACCCGCCTGGCGTTGATGGCGGTAACCGCCCTGGCGAATGCCATGGCCGTGGTAGAGGCCGGGATATGAAGCAGGTTTTCGAGCGTCTCGATCTGTTCCCCTATACCGTCGATGCCACGAACGAAACTGGCACTGGTGGAGGTCCATAGAACGGCTTCCATATCCGCACTTTCAAGGTGTCCGGCTCCTTCCGTAAGGCGCGCTGGGCTTCCCATTTCGGTGAGTGCGTCAACGGTATGAGCATCCTCATCGAACGCCGTATGTACGACTCTCACCTCAGCCGGTGGCGAGATCATTCCGGCCAGACGTGGGTAGTCATCCTCGGCAGCGTGTCCAGGATAAAGAAAGGCAAGGCGGGGAACCGGTGTGTTCTTGTCCATGCCTGAACAGTATTAGAGTTCAGGCAGTGTTGGCAACAGGATTGCGGGATGTCAGAAGGTGGTGTCCAGTACGGTGCCCATTTTTTTCTGACCCAGTGCATTGTCGAACGACGTTCCGTGCCACGCTGGATGACCTGCGATCATCACCAGGGGCACCACACCGTCGGTGCGGTTAACCAGTTGTTCGTGCTGAAATGCCTCACGGTACTGACGTTGCACCGTATTGTTGTGGTCCATGCGGCGCAGGGCTGACGGGTCTACCAGGATAAGGTCGGCCTGATCGCCCACTTCGATGCCGCCCCCTTTGACGCCAAACACGCGAGCGGGGTCTCGGGTGAGACGGCGTACCATATACGCTACATCTATATCACCGCCGTCAGAGGCCAGTTTCAGGGCTCTGAGGTTGCCGTCGTAAAAGGCCATGTTGGTGAGATGGGCACCACTGTCATTGAAGCCCGGCAGCAGTTGCCGATCCATCAGCAGGTTGCGGACAACGCGTTCGTTCCGATTCGCGGACACGGTATACCAGCTCAGATCACGGTCGAACGCCCGCAGCATCGCCAGCACGAAATCGCCTTCGTCCTTCACCCCAGAGAAGTGGTCTTTCAGCAGGGCCCGTTCCGCATCGCTGCCTTCGAGTGGTTTTCCTGCGTTGGCGGCATTCACCCGAGCGAAGACATCGGCAAAGGTATGGCCTTGCCATTCTCTCAGGGGGCATACGTCGATGGTCATGTCCGCCAGGGTACGGTTGAAGGCGTAGTCCTCCAGGCGTACCAGCCGTTTGAGGCGCTTGAGGCCAAAACCGGTTTTGCCGCTCATCCACATGGCTTTGAACGACGCGATGTAGGCTGGATCGTTGAGGATTTTCAGCCGGCTTTCACGGTCCTCCAGTTCGGTCTCATTGAGAATACGCAGTTCCTCAATCTCCTCGGAGAGCGGCGTTACGGCGCCGTCGGACCATACCTTGAAGGGGGCGGCCAGGGCCTGCAGGTGGAAGTCACCCCGCAAAAGTCGGGAATTGAGAACCCGGGCCAGCAATCTCGCCAGCCGCACGATCTTGCGGTTGCTTTGCACATCCAGGGCAGCCACCACCGTTGTTCTGAGTGGTTTGCCGTGGAGTAGGCCACAACTGAGCAGAAAGGTCTTGATGGTGCCCATGGTGCTGTCTTTCGGTGGCGTGGCCTGCCAGACACCGCCCTTGCGCCGTACCACGTCCGTCAGCCGTTTGATTTCCGGGTACTTGGCGAACTGCGTGGGTATGGTCTTGCGGGTGTTGGGCTGGTTGGCCAGGTAATGGAACGGCAGGGCATCGGTGGAGAATCCGGCATAGCCGTCATCCATGGCCTGCTCCAGCAAGGCCTCCATGGCATTGAGTTCGTCTTCCGTGGGGTCACGGGAAATGCTGGCGTCAAACCCCATGACCTCAATCCGCAACATTGAGTGCGGCACCATGGTGACCAGATTCGGGCCCAGGCTAAGTCTGTTCAGATGCTGGATGTATTCCTTCGGGTTCTTCCAGTCCACTCGATCGGCGGTCGCCCGCAGGACGTCCTTGGGAATGTTCTCCACTCGGGCGTAACAGTCCACAATCGGGTCTGCACCGTCCTTGCGCTGTGCGCCAAACGCCAGCCCCAGGCTACAGTTGGCAATGACAACCGTGGTGGTGCCATGGCGCACGGATTCGGGCAGGCCAGGGGCAACCTCCAGCTCCAGGTCGTAGTGGGTATGAATGTCAAACAACCCTGGCATGGCCCAGCGTTCAGTGGCATCGATGACCTTGTGCGCTTTTTGCGGATCAAGGTCCGGCCCTCGTGCTGCGACCCTGCCATCTGCGATGGCGATGTCTTCGCGGACCGGTAATTCGCCAATACCGTCGAAGACCTTGGCACCCTGGATCAGATAGTCCCAGACTGTATCGGGTGTGGTATCGCTCATGCGTGCCTCATGGTTTGTTGTTATGGTTCTCCCTAGAAGCCAGACGGGGTGCTAGGGCCTGATCTCGGTGGTGCTACCGGCCGGATTGGCGGGCTCATCCTTGGCTATAACATAGATGGCGCCGAGCACGATGGCCAGGGCTGCGATCAGAACGCCGGCGGCGCCGATAATCATTTTGGGCCTGGAGCTCTGAAGGCTCCCGCATTCCGGGCATTTAGGCGTTTCGGTGGGAAGGCTGGCTCCGCAGTTGGAGCATTGGGTCTTTGCCATGTTGTCTGTCCTCTTGGTGATGACGGGTCACAGGCATAGGGTGACATGTACCGAGTTAAGGCCAGAAAGCATTGGGGATAAATCCGTAGTGACCCTGAGTCAGAGCGCAAATACCGCCACAAGGGCGGTGAATACTGCCAGGGTGCCCACGATCACCAGGAATTGCATCCAGGGGAACCGCGGCTTTTGCGGAACGTTCAGTTCGGTTTCCAGGTGCTCCCTGAGCAGTTGGGTATTCCGGACATTGGCCTTCCAGGCGAAGTCGAAGACGTCGCCAATGACCGGAACAAGGCCGCCGAAAAAGTCGATCAGCATGTTCCTGACCATTTGCTGTTTGACCCGGGGGCTGGCTCCGGCACGGTGCGCTTCCAGGAGTACGTAGCAGGACATGAGCAGCCCGGCCAGGTCGCCGAGTACCGGAACAAGGCCGATGATGGGTTCCAGCCCGATCCGAAAGCGCGTGAAGGGTATGCCAATAGCGTTATCGGCCATCTGACTGAATCGGTTCAGGCGGGCCAGAGCTGCCTGTTTCTCTTCCTGGCTTACGGGCGTTGACATCCCATCAATCCCAGGATTTTTCCTTGAGCCGATAGAACTCCTCGACCACGGCATCCATGGCACCGGCGTCATAGTCACGAAGGCCACTGACCACAAGCTTTTTGGAAACCTCGCCGGCAACGTTGCCGTCTGAGATCAGCCGGTAGTCCAGTGAGACATTGCCACGCTTTCCGTCCGGCTTCAGCTCCGCGTTATGGAGTTCAAGGTCGGGGCTTGGCGCATCAAGCGTATCCAGGGCCAGGCTCATGCTTTGATACATGATCATTGGCCGGTCCGGATTGAACATCACGCCAGCATTTTCCATTAGCGGTTTGAGCGTATGGGGGAAGTTCTTGCCGGACGCGGCCACGTAGCAGCGAGTGAAGTTCTCAATCACGGTGTCATCGTGAGTCCGCTCACCACTGCGTTCCACCTCGATGTAGACCTTGTCATTCTGATCGTAGACGCGAATCAGGCCGTCGTCGTCCTCGCGGAAGTCCAGTGGAACATTTTCGCCGAGCAGGCTGCGAAAATGGAAGGTCATCTGTCGGGACAGGCCGAAGTGTGACAATAACAGGGCAAACAATAGGTCTCCGGGAACACAGAAACGCCGGGCATCCGGATTGTGGATCGGATTAAAATCACCGGCCACTTCCTTGGCAAATCGACTGGCCTGGGTCGCGCTGATCAGTACGAGTCCGTTCTGGGTGGCGTGGTAGCGTTCAAGAAACATGCGTTGCCTTTTCGTTTTCGCAAATAGAGATGCCATGATAGTGGCCTGAAACGTCCTTTGCAGCAAGACACTACGAAACCAATGTCTAAGGCCTGGACGTAAATAAATGGTTTCGCTATGTCGCCCGGCGATGATGGCGGCCGGTTTGCATGTACACCAGAGTGCTCAGGCTGTGGGTACCCCGTCGGTATGGCCGAGTGATCGATCGGGCGAGACTTCATTTCGAACCAGTTGCTTCAGTTCCCGGATGTCGGGGAAGCCTTGCTGTTCCTTACGTGACCAGATGCGTTTGCCATTGACGTGAATTTCAAAAATTCCGCCTGTGCCCGGTATCAGGGTCAGTTCGTTCAGCTCCTCTTCAAAGGTGCTCAACAGTTCCTGGGCCATCCAGGCGGATCGAAGCATCCACTTGCAGCCCGTACAGTACGTGATTCTTACGCTGTTTGGCATGGGTGGTCTCCCGTTGATTCGGTGATTGTGGTGTTTCAGGCTTTTGCGGTGGCCCCCAGACTATCCATCCGCCGGGGTTTTGCAATACAGAATCCCTGCCCGAAATCTACCTGGATCTCTTTAAGCAGCTCCAATGTCTCCATATCTTCCACATATTCGGCGATGGTTTTCATGTCGAGGAAATGACACAACTCGGTGATGGATCGAACCAATGCGTAGTTGGTCAGGTTACTGGCCATGTCACGGACGAATATGCCGTCCACCTTGACGTAGTCCACCGGTAGTTTTTGCAGGTAGGCGTAGGAGGACAGGCCGGTTCCGAAGTCGTCCAGTGCAAACCGGCACCCAAGCCGCTTCATCTCGGTCATGAAATCGGCGGCGTAATGCAGGTTGGCAACGGCGGACGTCTCGGTGACTTCGAAACAGATCTGATGGGTGAGGGCGTTGTGCTGCTTCATCCTCGTTTCCAGGGCGAACAGAAAGGCGTCGTCACTCAATGATGCGCCGGAGAGGTTGATGTTGAACGTATGGATGCTCTCCATGGCGCCTGGGTGTCCTTCCATCCAGTCTATTGCTTCGTCAATCACCCAAAGGTCAACACGGGAACTCCGGCGGAACTGTTCCGCGGCCTCAATGTAACTTTGTGGGGAAATTTCCTGGCCGGAGGAGTTCTGAAGGCCTAGCAGCAGTTCGTACATGTCACCGTTGCTGCCATCAGTCAGGGGAAGGATCCGCTGTGCTCTCAGGTACAGGCTGCCATCGCGTATGCTGCGGTCAATTTCGGGTACCCACTGGGGGCCCGAGGTGGGCACTTGCTGGGATTGGTCCCGAACCCGTTCAACGCTGTTTCCGCCTTTTTTCTTGGCGGATTTGAGCGCCAGGTTGGCCTGGTTCATCAGTTCGCCGGCAGAGCGTAGGGTGTCTTCGAAAGGGCACACGCTCGCACTCAGGGTGGCGGAGAATTCGGTGTCGTCAACGGTATGTGACTCGGTTCGAAAGGCGTCACGCAGCCGTTCGGAGAAATCCAGTCCTTCCTCCACCGGCATCTTTTGGGCCAGCAGTGCAAATTCGTTGCCTCCCAGTCGACCGATGCAGTGATCGCCGGAGTGTCCCGAAGCCTGATCCTGAAGCAGGGAAGCAAACCGTTTAAGGAGTTCGTCGCCGACGCCGGTGCCATAGGTGGCATTGATCACACTGAATTCGTCGATGTCGAACACCATCAGGGTATGACTACCGGGTTTGCCGTCCATTACGGACAGGGCCTGGGCCAACTGCTTCTCGAAATCATGCCGGTGAAGACATCCCGTGAGGGCGTCGTGAGTGGCTTCGAAGTTGAGCTTGCTGTAGACCCCCTGAACGATGTCGAACAGGCTCTGGTCGACAAAGGGAATGTCTCCCTGCTTGACGAGCCACGCGTCACCGCGGGCCAGTCTCGACACGAATTCGGAATATTGATAACTCACCTCACCCAGTCCCTGGGGCGAAAGGAACACAAAGCGAAAGACATCCTTGCCGCCCCAGACCAGTCGCATGCGACGTTTTTCACCATTGTCGAGGACAATCTCAACCCAATCGCCCACGCCAATTTCCTGGGCACGCCGGGCCCAGCGGGTGTCAACTGACTCTGTAGAGGCCTCCGCTTCCTCCAGCTGGCAGGAACCCGGGGGATAGGCGTCGAGGGTTACTGTTTCGGTCGATACCTGCTGATGCAATTCCCGGGTCAGCCTCGCCACCACATCGCGAACTGGAGACACTTCGCCAACCGTACGTAGTTCCCTGTCGATAAGCTGGATCAACGCGTCGCTTTCCAGTTCCCGCTCAAATGCGAGATCCTTGCTGGTTTCTCCGCCCGATAGCCAGAGGCGGATCTGCTCAACGATGTTAATGAAACTTGTGGCGGTTTGGCTCTCAGCGCCTTCCCGCAATACCGCCAGTACGATCAACTGCTCCCAGCCTGCGTTCAAAAGATCAAGCAGTACTGTTGGCACGGCTTTATCCGCCAGGATCATGTTCAGGCGTCGCTGCACGCCGAGCCGCGTCTGCCGCAGGCGCTCCTTGCCTTCCAGGGTCTTGGCGATACGCTCAGAGTTCCTCTGGAACGACTGTTCCTGGCGCTTTACCAGGCCCCTCAGCCGGGTGCCGATGGATCGGTAAAATGCTTCATCGCGTTCTTCCGTCTGGATGAGTTCGTCGATAATGCCCGTCACCGTCTGTTCCAGGTTGCGGCTTGAACTCCGCTCGGCGAGGCAGAGGCGCATAAGATCGTTGACGATGGTTCTCGCCGGGTGGTTGTCACGGTCAAGGAATTCAGAGGTATCGAGCAGGACCTCCAGAACCGGAAGTCTCAACTGTTCAAGCTGTTCCCTCAGCGTTCTGTTCAGCCCCTGTTCATGCTCCAGCGGCGCAAACAGACGATCCACGAGGGTGACTTTGTCCCACGTACCGTCATCAAGTGCCTGTTCCAGATCCGGATTGGAGGATGCCAGGTTTCGAATGGCCTCCTCCATGCTGGGGCCCGGCTCGCCCAGCACCTTGCGCAGATCGTCTCTGTGCGGTCGCAGTTCGGCGGTAAACTGTGGGTTGGTGCGTGGCCAGGTATCCCGCAGGTTACCCGGATCCTGTTGCAGGCTCATCAGTCGCAGTAACGAACGCCCAGGGGCAGAGGCGGGTGCCGCGGGGGGCGTGGAATCAACCACCGATGCTTCAGGATGGGGCGTCTCCGTTGGTGCTTCCCGGGCCTTATTGGATTCCCTCAGTGACCAGTTGGAAGGCAAGCTGGTCAGATCGAGCGCCAGCAGGCCCGCTGCACGAAGGTCGCGGTTCAGCGACTCTGCGGCTCGGGGCCAGAGGTCATCCAGCACGGTCTCGAAAGCAAGGTAGAGCGTGCCGCGATGCTGTCGGGCAATACCGAGTCGATCAATGGCGAATTGCAGACAGGTGCACAGTGACAGTGGTGAAAGAGGGTTGCTGCGGTCGCTGATATCGCAGGAAAAAAGCTGGTTGAGCAACTGGCTGAGCACGAACAGCGTATTGGTGTGTTTGCTGGCGAGCTCGGATGCCACCATCTGGAGTTCCAGCCAGTCCTCAAAAACATGCTGCTCCACGACCCTGAGTTCGCCGTTTTGGCTGTCGTTGTCCTTACTCGGGTTGAGCTGGTGGTCGAACGCTTGGAACTGCAGCGTAAAATCCCGGTATATCTGCTCCCCCCGACTGTTGAAGATAAAGCGCATGTCCTTCAGACGGGTGATCTCACGTACTTCCGCCGCTTGTTCAAGGTCGTTCCCGATACCCTCGCAGGCGTGGTCGATGAAGTCGGCTACCAGGGTGCCCAGCAGGCGCCGGGTGTGTTTTTGGTAGGTATCTCGCAACGACGGCAAGCTGGCGGAGGGTGGGGTGAGCTGATCAGGAATCCTTTGTGGCAAGCGTCGCAGATACTCAATGGTTTCCGCGTCGTGGGGATCACTGGTCATCCGCACACTGTCCCCAGCGGCAGCTTGTAGACCACCACTCACACGCGTGGGGTGATTACCGTCAAACAGAAATAGTTCGGCGGGAGTGTGGTCCGACCCATTCAGGTGTTGTATCAGACCAGGCGAAGTGAGGTTCGCCAGTGTCAGTTGGGCGCCGTCGTCGCCGGACGAGGCCGCGACCAGTTCACATCCACAAGGAATAAAACCGCGAACAACGATGAGAGCGTTTTGACGGAGGCCGGTGATACGGGTCTGGCTTTCTGTCATAAACGGGGTCCCTGGGCAGGCCGGCTGCCAACAATTCCATAAACATGCATTCAGATTTTACACTTCTTCACACCTCACGGTAGACCAGTTTCAGCGGAAAATCTGTTTATTCCGATGGATAAAGGTATTGACGGGTGTATTGGCATTATTGCTCAAAGTGACTAGCCTAAACTACCAATACCCCTACCCATTGCGACGAGGACAAAAGCATGCCAGCCAAACCAGGCCCAGAAATGACCGGCCCGTTGAAGTTCATTAGACCGGTCTTGCAAGGCCTCCTTATGCTGGCGGTGGTGTCGTCGGCCGTTGCTGACGAGAAGCTGTATATCTTCACCGAGAACTACCCACCCTATAACGCGTCAACCACGGGGCAGGGCTTCGCCCATAATGAAGACGATATCACCGGTATCTGTACCGATATGGTTAAAACCATGATGGAGCGGGTGGACTACGAATACGTCATGAAGATGCGGGACTGGAGCCGTGCCTACGAATGGGTCCAGGGGCGGGAGAACCATGCTCTGTTCTGCACTGCCAGAACCGAGGAGCGGGAAGACGAGTTTCAGTGGGTCGGCCCGCTGGCGTCGATCAAGTGGACCCTGTTTGCCGCGCCCGATTCCAACATCCAGTTGGAGTCCCTCGAAGGTGCCCGGCAGTACAAGATTGCCGGGTACAAGGGCGACGTCATGTCGGACTATCTGGTGAGTGAGGGGTTTGATCTGGTCATGAATGTATCCGGTGAGCAGAATCCTCGACGTTTGGTGCTGGGCCAGGCCGACCTTTGGGTGACAGATGGTCTCGTGGGGCCTCTGGTGGCGGAGGAAGAGCACGACATCACTGGCCTGAAACCGGTTCTCGTTTTCCGTGAGACGCCGATGTACCTGGCGGTCAGCAACGAAACGGCCCCGGCCATTGTGGAGGACCTTCAGGCAGCGCTTGATGAAGCGCGCGACAGCGGCGCCCTGGACAGTATCGCTCAACGCTACGAGCCTTGAGCGGTGGTAACAAATCCTTAACGCAACCAGTGGGGTTGTGGACAGCAGTAATGGCAAGCTTGTGCTAGCTTTTAACGTGTTTCCCGACGAATGCGGTGGCGTTAATGAGCAATCCCAAGCATACCCTTTTCTGGATGACGCTCTTCCTGGTGGTCGTTGTGGTGGTTTGTGCATTGATCCACAAACCATTGCAGGCCGCGTTTATGGCGAACTGGGTGTTCAACCTGTTAATTGTTTGTGTGCTGCTGGTTGGCATTGCCATCACCTATCGCCAGGTGTTTGTGCTGTTTCCGGAATTGCGCTGGATTGCGCAGTTCCGCACCGGCAACGCCGGGCTCTCCGTATTGCAGGAACCCCGTCTTCTGAAGCCGCTGGCGCGACAGTTGGATGACGACTCCAAGCGTGACCGCTTCTCGTTGTCCACCATGTCGTTGCGTACGGTGCTGGATGGCATCCACAGCCGCATGGACGAACAGCGCGAAATCACCCGCTATTTCATCAGTCTTCTCATCTTCCTGGGATTGCTGGGCACCTTCTGGGGCCTGCTTGGAACCATCAATTCCGTAGGCGCCGTCATTGTAAACCTGGATATGAGTCAGGAAGACTTCGGCAAGGTGTTTGCGGGCCTGCAGTCTGGGCTGCTGGAACCCCTGGAAGGCATGGGAACGGCGTTCAGCTCGTCGCTGCTGGGGCTTGGCGGCTCCTTGGTCCTGGGTTTTCTGGATATCCAGGCGGGCCACGCCCAGAACCGGTTTTACGACGGCCTGGAGGAATGGCTGACTGGTGTAACCAACCTCGTGGACCGGGTTGACGATGATCCGCGATAGCAGGCCAGTCCCATGATCGGTTCCCGGCGTCGAACCCGCAGCAGCATCAACGTATGGCCCGGATACGTCGATGCGTTGTCGGCACTGCTGATGTTGATCATCTTCATGCTGCTGATTTACGTGGTCAGCCAGCTGTACCTGTCGCAAACCCTCTCGGATCGGGATTCGGAACTGGCCAGGCTCAATAGCCGCTTGCAGGAAATTTCCCGGTTGCTTGGTCTTGAGCAGGAAGAGACCGCCGCCCTGGAAAACGAGATGGCGGCGGTCCAGAACCGCTTCAGCGAAAGCCTCGCGCTGAACGATACACTTCGTGAGGAGCTGGAGGAGGAGAAGGCCCGGCGGTTGGAGCAACAATACAATGCCGAGGCCCAGGCCCTGCGGGTTGAAGATCTTGGCAAGGCCGTCGCCAGGGCGGAGTCGGAGTTGGAGGATGAAGAGCAACTGACGGCTTCCCAGCGCGCAATCATCCAGCAGCTTTCGAACCAGATTGCGGCGCTGCAGGATCAGCTCGGCCGCATCACCGCTGCGTTGCGTTTACAGGAGGACCTCACCGCCGAGAAGGAAGCCGAACTTGAAGAGGTGGGAAAGCGCCTGAATACATTGCTTGCCGAACGAGTCAATGAACTGGAACGCTATCAGTCGGAGTTCTTCGCCAGGCTGCGGGATATTCTGCAGGATAACGAGAACATCCGCATTGTCGGCGATCGCTTCCTGTTACCTTCGGAATTGCTGTTTGCCTCCGGCTCCGCCAGCCTTGGGCAGGAGGGTCAACAGGAGCTGGACAAACTGGCAGAAGTGCTGCTGGACGTGGTGGACGCCATTCCCGAGGATATCGACTGGATTCTGCGCATCGACGGTCACACCGACCGGATTCCCATCAATACCGAAGCGTTTCCCTCGAACTGGGAGCTCTCCACGGCCAGGGCAGTCGCCGTCGTGCGCTACCTTGCCTCTGCAGGCGTTCCCCAGAACCGCATGGTAGCTGCCGGTTTCGGGGAATTTTTCCCGGTTGCTTCGGGCGGTTCTGCCGAGGCGCTGCGCCAGAACCGACGTATCGAGATCAAGCTGACAGACCGTTAAACGCTAGAGGCTGTGTCAGCCTGTCCGCCCGAAGAAACGTTCGAAGAACCCGGTTTCCCGCACGTCGGGAATGGGCAGGTCGGCGTTATCCTCAAGCGCCTTGCGCCAGAACCGCTCGGGGTCATCGAGGTGGGCAACTTTTTCCCGTTCCTGTGTGCTGTAGGAATTGTGGTCTCCACTGAGCCCGTGTTCCATGAGTTCCTGTTCCCAGAGATACAGGGCGCAGCGAACAACGCGAAGCAGCTTGTTATAGCTGTCCCTGCTGATGGTAATGGCCAGTTCGGCGGTCAGGTTGATATGCGCCTGAAGCGTGGCCATTTCCTCTTTGTCGAAAACAATACGGTGGCCCGTGCCTTTCTTGCAGGCCATACAGGTTTTTTCCAGGGATTTGATGCCTTCTGGCATGTCTCGATGGCCGAAGTCCTGCTTCTGCTTGTCGTCGACCGGGGCGGGGATCCAGCCATACTGGGGTGAGCGGGCCACGATATGGCCGGGAACATCGCGCCGGTAGGGCGGGAGTTCCGAAGTATCACTGTAGCCGTCAAACTCGATTCGCATCCACGACGCCATCGTCCGGTGGCGCAACATCATGGCCAGGGTGATGGCTGAGGGCATGATCTCCTCAAGTGATTCTCCGTCGTCCCGGAGCCGTTCGTCCAGATGATCAACTGCTGCTGACATGGCTGTTCTCCATTTACCACGGGCAGAAGGGCCCACCTCCTGCCTGGCTGTTGTTCTTGTCGGAAATTCTGTCCGGCGGCTTTACCGGAGGCATTGATTAAAAACTAGGCGCTTTCTGTCATTTCTTCCGTTGTAGAAAAGTAGCCAGTTTGTTACTGGAAGTAAGGGCTTCCCGGCAGGTATGCTCATACACCTTTGTATTCGCGAACCTGGCTCCCGGAACCTCGATACCTCTATGTCTGACTTGGCGTTGTACCAGTATGTCCTGATTGGCCTGATTTTTATCTGGAGCGGGTTTGTCCGTTCCGGGCTGGGATTCGGCGGGGCGGTGCTTTCACTGCCTTTCCTGCTGCTGGTGCTGGACGACCCGCTGGTGTTCCTGCCCATCATTGCAGTGCACCTGTTGGTGTTTTCCTCCCTGACCATCTGGATGAATAATCGCAAGTCGTCGGGTACGGGTGATGATGGCGCGGCGGTCGTGGGTACGGTCGATTGGCATTATCTCTGGCGGATTCTGGCGATCATGATCGTGCCCAAGCTGATCGGGGTGTTCGGACTGATCACACTGCCGTCAGAGATCATGAGCACGATTATCTTTGTGATTGTGTCCCTGTACTCCATCTCCTACATCCTTGACCGGCCTTTTCGCAGCGGCAGCCGGACTGTGGACGCGGTGTTTCTGATGGTGGGCGGCTACATCAGTGGTACGTCCCTGATTGGTGCCCCGCTGATTATTGCCGTTGTGGCGCAGCATCTGCCGAAAGAGCGCCTGCGGGACACCCTGTTCGCACTCTGGTTCATCCTGGTGGTGATCAAAATGGCGGCGTTTATCTGGGTGGGCGTCGACCTGCAGCTGATCCACCACCTGTGGCTGTTACCCTGCGCTGCCATTGGTCATGTCATCGGGCTTTACGTTCACGACCGCATGCTGAAGGCGGAAACACCGATCTTCTTCCGGGTGCTGGGCGTTGTGCTGTTGATCGTCAGCAGCATCGGTATGGCGAGGGTGTTGTTTCCCGGCTAACCCAGCGTGGCGTCAAGGAACATCATGATGACGAAGCCGCCCAGAAGCGAGAAGGTGGCCAGGGTCTTGAAGCGGCCACGATGGGTCTCGGGGATGATCTCATCACTGATAATGAACAGCATGGCACCGGCCGCGAAGCCGAGGGTCCACGGCATGATGGGTTCTGCCAGCCATACCATGGTGCTGCCGAAAAGCCCGCCAACGGGCTCGAGCAGCCCGGTCAGCACCGCGATCCCGAAGGATTTCAGGCGTGAGTGCTCGATGGCCAGCAGGGAGACGGCCACGGCCAGGCCTTCGGGGATGTTCTGAAGCCCAATGCCCACCGCCAGGGCCACCCCATTACCGATGTCACCACCGGCAAACCCGACGCCAACGGCCATGCCTTCAGGGAAGTTGTGCAGGGCAATGGCGATGATGAACAGCCATATCCGGCGTATACGTGCGCTGTCAGGGCCTTCCCGGCCCAGGGTGAAGTGTTCGTGGGGTAGCCGCTGATGAATGCTGAAGAGCAGGCCTGCGCCCATGAGAAGGCCGGCGATAACCATCAACGCGGCGCTCCAGGTAGCGCCGGTGAGCTCCTCGCCGTATTCGATGCCCGGGAGTAGTAGCGAGAAGAACGACGCCGCCAGCATGACCCCCGCAGCTGCGCTGAGCATGCCGTCCTGCAGCTGTGGCGTGAGCTTTCTGACCAGGAATACACCCAGGGCGCCGACACCTGTCCCAAGGCCTGCCAGCAGGCTGGCAATCGACCCCAGCCAGACAACATTGACATCTTCCAGCATCGGTCTCCCTTAGTTCGTCGGTGGCGGCGTTACAGCGCCGTTAAACCTTGACCATGTTGATGGCAAGTTCCGCTACCATGGCTTATACCTTAGTACGTCAAAAATCCAAAACAGACCCAGGAAGACGGTATGCAATGGTTTACTGGTTGATGGCCAACCCCAACGCCGGGGAAAAGGACAATCGTGGCGCTGAGTTCTGGCGAAATTACCTGGAAAGTGCGGGCATTGTCGATATCCGGGATTGCAGTCTTGACGATAAGAGCTGGACCGAAGAGGTGGGCCCCAGGGACTTCATCCTCGCGGCTGGAGGCGATGGCTCAGTAAATGCGGCGGCCGGTTTTTGTCTCGATACCGGCGCTACCCTCGCGGTTCTGCCTTCCGGGACCGCCAATGATTTTGCCCGCAACCTGGGGCTGCCTGACGATCCCCAGCATGTTTGCAATCTGGTCTCGGCAGGACGGACCCGTATGCTGGACGTAGCCACCACCGATAACGGTCTGTTTCTGAACGTGGCTCATATCGGACTCGGCACATTGCCGGTTCGAGAGTCGTCGGCGGACGCCAAACGACTTCTCGGTCGCTTCAGCTATGGCGTAGCGTTGCTGCAGAAACTGCGGGTGTATCGGGGTTTCCATGGCCTCATCGAAACCGAGAAGGGAACCGTGGCCGGGCGGTGGCTGACCATTGCGGTGTCCTCCGGTGCTTTTTTCGGCGGTGGCAACGAGATTCCCCAAGCGTCGGCAGGGGATGGTCAATTGGATGTCGTGGCCGTGAGGCCGCGTTCGCTGTTCCAGCTTTTCATGACTTTTCTGACGGTGCGGTTGAGCCGTAACTCTCCGAAACGAACCAGCACAGTGGTTCACCTCAAAAGCCCGACCGTGTCGATCACCACCCGTTCGCGCCGAACGGTCACCATGGATGGGGACATCGCCGGCGATACACCACTTCGTGCTCAATGCAGGCCAGCCTGCCTGAAGGTCATCTGTGAGGAACTGGTAACGACCTGAAGGCTTTGTCCTTCAGGTTCGGCTGTCCGTGCTCTCGAAAATCTTGTCCGCCGAGGCGGCAACAAAGCCACTGTAGAGCTCTCCGTCAGGCTTGGCATAGCGACGTGCGAACTCGTAGAAGCAGCTTGGTATGGCCGCCGTCTGATCTGTAAACCGGACGTCGGCGCGGTCCGCCATGGTGGAAGATTGTTCCAGCAGCTCTTCCGGAGAGCCTTTGATCTCACCTCCGGAACTGTTCACACGGTAACCGTTGTCTTTGAGGGTCTGATTGATTTCAGCCACGGTTTTGAATCGGCTGAGATGATTGATGCTCACCGTAAAGTGGTTGGCCCGATAACCCCAAGCCGCTACCCAGGCCGCGTATTCACTTTCCTCCAGCAGGGTTTGGTAGGTGGCGTGGTCGACATCCCAGTGACGACCGGAATAGAGAAAGTCGTCCCGGGTGACGGCGGTAGGGTCCATCTGGCTCACCAGGCCTTCCACAATGGATTGCAGCGACCCGGAACACTGATCAACCAGCAATTCGGAAATGAACACCTTGGGGGCAGTCGGATCCGGATGCTCGTAGTGTTTTGCGTACAGTTTCTTGGCGTCGAAGTGATAGTCGCCGCCTTCGTGATATCCCAGCGCCAGGAAGTGCGCGGCCAGTTTGTCCAGGTTTACCTTCTCGATGTTGAAGGTACGCAGGGCAATGTGGTCATTCACAATTTCGCCGCCCTGGGTGTCATCCAGCAACCGGTGGATATCCTGTGCCGAGGGTGTCACCTCGCAGTAATTGTCCCAAAGGTGGCGGAACAAAGTATCTCTATCGGTGTGCATGGATGGCCTCCTGTTGTTGGCGCAGTGGAATGGCTGTGGTCGCAGCTCCGCTCTGTGCGGCTGCAAGTTCCATGAAACGGACTTCTCCATCGTTGCGCAGATTAAGCGACTTTGCCAGTGCTGCCGGTACCTGCAGGAGATTGTGAGCAGGCAGGTATCGGGCAGCACTGGTGACGGTGGCGCGGAAATTCGCCGTTTCGGTATTGGTGATGGCCAACAGTCGGCCCTGGCCACCCCGGTTCCATTCCTCGAGCGTCGGTCGCACATCATCAACAATCTGGATACGGCAGCCGACGGACGTCGATACCGAGCGGATATCGGCCAGTCTCGCCTCAACGGTCGGGCCGGCATCAAACAGATCCACGTAACCATTATGGCGGAACCCTTCGGCTTCGAGCATGGCCAGCGCCGGACGGGTTTGCGGGTGTACCTGCCCGATAACAGCGCGGGCGTTTTCGTCCATCAAATGGGTGTAGAGCGGGTGTCGGGGCATCAGGTCGGCGATAAAGCCGTTGTCGCCCGTGCCCACCATGCGTGTCACCGTGCTGAAATCAAGATCCACGAAATGGGTCCGCAACCAATCCCAGAAGGGCGACTGCCCGCCTTCGTCCGAGATGCCCCGCATTTCAGCGATGACAGTCTCAGCAAAACGCTGCGGATGCTGGGCCATAAACAGAAAGCGAACCCGGGAGAGCAGCTTGCCCGCGTGCGCCCGCCGAAACCTGGGCCGCAAAAACAGTGTGCAGATCTCGCTGCAACCGGTGTAATGATTGCACATGTTGAGGACTTCCAGTCGGCGGAGCAGATTCAGTTCCGGCGAGTGGTGAACGACCTGGCTGCGATGATAATGATACAGAGGGCGTCGGATGCCTACAGAGGCTTCAATACCGGTGGTACCCATGATTTCGCCGGTTTCCGGGTCTTCCAACACGAACAGATAGCCTTCGTCGCCTGGGGTACCGGTATGGCGGTTAAAACTGTCCATGGAATGACGGATTTTCTGGGTCAGGAAATCACGGTCATCGACCAGTGAGGTGAAACCGGGGCCGGATTCCACGGCAATCTGCTGCAGAGCGGCGAGGTCTGAGAGGGCAACCGGGCGGATAATCATAGACATGTCCTCATCTGCTGACCGCTGGAAGCGGAGAGTGGCAGGGCCAGTATGATGGGGTGTAGTGCCATTTTGTAGCGTCAAAAAATGATAAATGATGATATATTATGGCAATTTGACCAGGAATGATGTCGATATGATCAGCAAGCAGGACCAAAGGCTACTATTACACCTGCGCCAGAATGCCCGTTGCAGTGTCTCGGACCTGGCCAGGGCACTGGACCTGTCGCGCTCAACGGTGCAGAACCGCATTGCAAAGCTCGAAGCGAGTGGCGTGATTCGCGGGTATTCCGTTGAGCTTGGAGGCGAGTATACGGCAACCCAGGTGGAGGCCCATGTGTCGATCAAGGTTTTCCAGAAGCTGACGGCTCGAACCAACGCAGCCCTGGAACAGATCAGCCAGGTATCCCAGTTGTATTCTGTCAGCGGCGAGTATGATCTGATTGCCATCGTCCAGGCTCAGTCCCTGGAGGAGCTGAGTGCGGTTCTGGACGAAATCGGCAATCTTGAGGGTGTGGAGCGAACCAATTCGGCGGTGGTTCTGGAGACGCGTTTCAGGCGTTGATACCAGTATTTCCGGAAATGGTTTGTAAAAGCTGTAATGAGTTTCAACATCTTTGCATATGCGACATATCGTCTGAGTGTTGATTCCTCGCCCAGGTCTGTACCCATTCAGGTGGCTGATTTTACGGGGCAATGCTATTTAGGGCTGAGATAGGGGCTGGTCATTAGAGCTCGAAGTGGAAAACGCCAAGGGCGTTCGGCTAAAAAGTGTCAAGTTTTGATACGTAGGGTGTAAAGCAAACCAGAAAACTCTGTAAATGTGTTTAAAGTGCAGTGATTGTGTTGGCTCCTGTCTGCAAAAATCTCAAATCCGTACTTTTTCGTGCTCTCCTGAAAAAAATTCCGTCGTCACCCGCTGTCAGCAATGTATGCAGGCGTGCTGTTTTCCGGCGGTCGTGGAAGTTGTCCAATGTTGGCTGTCGGTCCTGAATGTGCCTGGCTGTTGTTGTTAACTGCCTGTTTGAGCATGGGATTCCGATGGACCCGTAGTTCGGTTTTTTCACTTGATATCTCGCTGGCATGGAAGCTGCTATTTCCCTGGGGCTCGTCGCGAAGGGCACGACGCCCTGGCCGTTGTTCGCGGCTTCGACGGTCTGAGGACCTGATAGTCCAAATGGGAGAGAGGAATGAATATCAAGGAAACGTTCGAAACGAGCGAAAAAACGTACAAGAAAGTCAACATGTGTCCCGGCCATGGCATGGGCGGACGGCACCCGTCACGCAAGGGGCTTGACCAGTTATCCGGCCACGATGACCCAGGCATGTTTGGTCGTATGTTTCCGGGCCTGTCGGCCCTGGATGTGCCAGACAACAAGTTACAGGCGCTGGCGGAAGCCATGCTGGATCCCGATCCGACGGACAGTTCACTGGACAATCCGGGCATTCCGGGCGGTTACACCTACTTTGGCCAGTTTGTCGACCACGACATCACGCTCGATCTGAGCTCTTTGTCCGATAAGAAAAGGGACCCGCTGGGACTGGAGAACTTCCGTACCCCGGCGCTGGACCTGGATAATGTCTATGGTCTCGGCCCTGACGGCTCACCCCATCTGTATGCCAGGAACCCGGCGGACCCTTCGCAACGTGGTCCCAAGTTGGTGATTGGCCGGAACATCAACGTCGATTTTGGTGGCATCACCGGCGATTTTGCCAACGACCTTCCCCGCAGCCCGGAAGGCGTGGCATTGATTGGTGACCCGCGCAACGATGAAAACCTGCTGGTTGCGCAGACCCACCTGGCCTTCCTGAAGTTCCATAACGCTGTGTGTGACAAGCTGCAGAGCGAGGGCGTAGCGGCTGAACAGCTCCTGACTGAAGCCAGGAAAACCGTGACTTACCACTATCAGTGGATGGTGCTCCACGACTGGATGGAGCGTCTGTGCGGGGAAGGTGCGACCGACCGAATTCTCAACGATGGCCGGCAGTACTACCGGTTCAAGAAAACCCCTTACATGCCGGTGGAGTTTTCAGTGGCGGCCTATCGTTTGGGGCACAGCATGGTGCGCCAGCGCTATAGCCACAACCGGATCTTCGCGGATACCGGTTTTGATCTGTTGTTTGCGTTCTCCGGACTGTCTGGGGACATTATTGGAAATCTCGCACCGCAGCCTCCCACCGGGCCAACGCCAGTCAGTGTGTTGCCCAGCAACTGGATTATCGACTGGCGGCGCTTCCACGACCTTGACCGTCCATCGTCGATGCCATTCAATCCGTCGCGGAAACTGGACCCGTTGTTGGTGGAGGAACTTCATAATCTGCCGGGTGGTGGCGGTAACCTGGCTTTCCGTAATCTCAAGCGCGGCGTGAGCCTGGGCTTGCCCTCCGGCCAGGATGTGGCCCGTGAAATGGGCGTAGCCAATGCGTTGACTGCCGATGAAATTGCGACCGGGCCGGATGGCGAGGAAGCCAAGCGCCAGGGGCTGCATGAGTCAACACCGCTGTGGTACTACATCCTGAAGGAAGCGCAGGTGAAAGAGGCCGGTGACCGGCTGGGCCCGGTTGGGGCAGCCATCGTGTCCGAGGTGTTCGTGGGGTTGATCCACGGTGATCAGCAGTCGTTCCTCTGGCAGGAGGGCAAAGACTGGAAACCATCCCTGCCGGCAGCCACGCCAGGAACCTTCACCATGGCGGATATGTTGAGGTTTATTGGGGATATCAATCCCCTGGGAGACTGATCCGCGCAGACGTACCGAGGCGGGGAGGCGTGTGGTGAATGAGCGCCTCCCCGCCCATTCTGGGTTATGCGTCGGTGGTTTCGTTCAGCAATGAGGGTTTTTTCAGGGCCTTGGCGAACAGGTCCTTTTCCTCGGCAATGGCGAGTGCCGCTTTTTCCGCCATGGCTTCATCCAGGCCCTCAACTCGCGCCTGTAGAAACTGGGTGATTTCCTCGGCCAGTTCCAGGACTTTGTCCCGGGCATCGGCTTCCGCTTTGGACGAGAAGAGCATTGTGTCGGGGTGTTTCAGTGCCATCTCCAGTCCATCCCTCTCCGAGTAATACAGCGCTTGTACGGCCATGACGTTCTCCAGTGTGTTCCCGCACGTTGTCGTGTCTGGTGGGGTTCATTGAATCTGCGGTGAGTATACTTAAGGTATCTGTATATGTATACAGTGTTTTCGGTCGCCTGGGCGGCAGATGTCGGGCGGAAAAATGTGATAGTGTCTTAGGCCGGCGATGACCAGACCCACCATCAAGGAACCGATACGCTATGCACGACCGACCCATGGCCAGCCCAGGCCAAACGCCCTTTCAGCTTGCTGCTCTGGCCTTGCTGGCCATGCTGCTCACAGGCTGCGGCATCAACAACATTCCAACGTATGACGAGCAGGTTAAATCAGCCTGGGCGCAGGTGGAGAACCAGTACCAGAGGCGGGCGGATCTGGTGCCGAACCTCGTTGAAACGGTGAAAGGTTTTGCGGATCAGGAACAGGAAACCCTGACGGCAGTCACCGAAGCGCGCTCGAAGGCGACCTCTATTCAGGTCGACGAAAGCATTCTCAACAACCCCGAGAAGCTGAAACAGTTCCAGCAGGTTCAGGGTGAACTCAGCAGTGCGCTCAGCCGCCTGATGGCGGTTTCAGAGCGCTACCCGGATCTGAAGTCAAACCAGAACTTCCTGGCGTTGCAGTCGCAACTGGAAGGTACGGAGAACCGTATCTCGGTCGCAAGGCGTGACTTTATCCAGGCGGTTGAACGCTACAATACGGAAATCCGGACCTTTCCAGGCCGTCTCTGGCACAGCATGCTTTACAGCGACCTTGAGTTGAGGGCCAACTTCGAGGCCACTACCCCCGATGCCCAGGAAGCGCCACAGGTGGAGTTCTGATGCCTGTTCGTTTCCACCCCGTTATCGTTTTTCTGGCCTTGATTGTGCTGTGCCAGGCCAATGCCCAGGCGCAATCCACTCCTGATTTCCCCGACCTGACCGGTCGCGTGGTGGACCGCGCCGACATGCTGCCCGCCAAAGTTGAACGTCGCCTCAGCCAGATGCTGGAGGCCCACGAGCAGTCAACGACCGAACAGGTGGTTGTGGTGACGCTGCCGAACCTTCAGGGCTATGCCATTGAAGACTTTGGCTACCAGTTGGGTCGCCACTGGGGAATTGGCCAGGAAGGTGAAGACAACGGTGCGTTGCTGTTGGTAGCCAAGGATGAGCGGCGGATTCGCATCGAGGTTGGCTACGGCCTCGAAGGTCGACTGACCGACGCCACATCCGCCACGATTATTAATCAGATCATTACCCCGGCGTTCAGGCAGGGGGATTTTGCCACCGGCATTGCCAACGGTGCTGCGGCCATGGTTCAGGTATTGGGTGGTGAGCCACTTGCGGTTCCGAAGTCCAGTCGCCAGGCAGCCGAAGACGACCGGCCCCATCCGGCGTTGGGCATCCTGTTTTTCGTCATTGTGCTGATTGCGTTCTTTAGAGGCGGTGTCGGCGGGGGCCGTGGTGGCCGCAGTGCCCTGCTGGCCGGTGCGCTCGCTGGTGGTCTTGGTGGAGGTCGCGGCGGCGGTTTTGGCGGTGGTGGCTTCAGCGGCGGAGGCGGTGGCTTCGGCGGCGGTGGTGCCTCCGGCGGTTGGTAAACCAGCGACTCAACGCGAGTAGACAGCGAACCTATTGATTCAGCAACACCGGAACGAACATGACGACGTTACTAACAGACAGTGAGCAACAACAGGTGGCTGCGGCCATCACAGAGGTGGAGCGTGAGACCGACGCGGAACTGGTAACGGTTCTTGCCGCAGCCTCCGATGATTATTCCTATATCCCTCTGCTCTGGGCCGGGGTTATTGCACTACTGGTGCCCGGAGCGATCAATTACTTTACCGGTTCGCTGGGCGCGGACTGGTTGCTGGTGGTTCAGTGGGTGACCTTTATCCTGTTATGCCTGTTGTTTCGGTTTCCGGGTGTGGGACATCATCTGGTTCCAAAGGCTGTTCGCTTCTGGCGGGCGTCCAACATGGCCCGGCGGCAATTCCTGGAGCAGGATCTTCATCACACCCAGGGCGGCGTTGGCATGCTGATTTTCGTCTCGGAAGCGGAACACTATGTTGAAATTCTGGTGGATCAGGGCATTGCCGATAAGGTCAGCGACGGCGTTTGGGAAGAGATTGTCGGCACCTTTACCAACCAGGTTCGCAGTGGCGATACCCTGGCCGGCTTCCTCGGTTGCATCGAAAGTTGCGGCCAGCACCTGCGGGAGCAGTTGCCCGCAACCCGCGAGAAAAACGAATTGCCTAATCATCTGGTGCTAATACCGAAACGTTCTTAATGCCTGCCGCCGGTCTGCCGATAAACAGGGGCAGGCTGCGGAAGCATCCCATGTCCTGCCTGCAGACAGCGCTGATGAGGGGTGAGGGTATGGTTTCTCCAATTAATATTCCCGGTTCCGGAATGCCAGGTCGCTCCGGCGCGGAGCCATCGGGAAGCCGGTCGACAAACAATGCCCCCGAGCCTACCAAGGTCCGGGAACAGGGCAGGGGGGCGATCCGCACGCCCGAGGATGCTATTAACGCACTTCGAAGCAGGCTTGAACAACAGCTTCAGCAACGACTCGGGGCATCCGGCCCCGATGCATCTGCCTCCACCCGAAATCGATTCGAACCGCCGACAGCCGCCGACGTGGCCAGCCGCGTGCTGGGCTTCGTCCAGCAGCGCCTGCAAAAGGAAGCGGCTGCCGGTGCAGACTCGGAGCGCCTGGCAGGCCTGCTTTCCGATGCACGCCGTGGTGTTGAGCAGGGGTTCTCCGAGGCGCGGGAGCAGATCGAAGCCCTGGGGTTGATGACGGACACATTGAATCGTGATATCGACGACAGCTTCACGCGCATCCAGGACGGTTTGTCCGATCTGGAATCGCGGTATCTGCAAAACGGGATGCCGTCAGAGAGCCGGGTAGCAGCGGCGATGGTGGAGAGCGCCAGCAAAGAGTCTTTTGCGTTTGAGGTCACCACCCGTGACGGCGACCGTGTGACCGTTCGCATGGAGGAGCAACGCTACTCGGCGATGTCGGCAAGTGCCCGCGAGAGTGATGGCGTCCGGTCTGAAGAAGTACGCTCGGCCAGCCTGTTTTCGGGGCGTTATGCATTCTCGGTGGAGGGCAGTCTGGATGACGGCGAGAAGGCCGCGCTCGCGGATCTTTTTGGCAAAGTGCAGCAAGTGTCTGGCCGTTTTTTCGACGGCGATATCCAGGGTGCCTTTCAAGCGGCCCAGTCGTTGAGTTTGGGCGGGGATGAACTGGCGAGCTTCAGCCTGAACCTCTCTGCTACCCGGATGGTGTCTGCCGCTGCTTACGAGTCTGTATCCCGTGAGCCTTCATCCGAGCCCTCCGCAAACATGCAGTTGCGACCGCTTGGCAGTCTCGCCCGGGATATCCAGGGGCTTGCTCAGGAGTCGGTTGCCAAAGGCATGGACCTTCAGGCAATGGAAGGGCTCATGCAGGAACTGCTGGACGATATCCAGCGGCTCCAGAACGAGCGGGGCGGCGAAAACAACCCCGCGCCGCGCTCGTTAATGGATGATTTCCTGTCGTCAGTGTTGGCCGCTTTCGAAAGTGCCGGCCAGAAGGGCGAGCCGGCTTGAGGCATCAGGCCGGCTTGATTGCATAACCCTGTTTCGGGAAGTGGACATGGACCTGCCCGACACGCGCGTGGGAACGCTCCAGAATCAGGGTTTGCTCATCTGCGAACACCAGGCGTCCTGCGACCGGGTCGCGCCCGTAGTCATCGGGTGCGACTTCGACATTCTTTCCTGTTAACTCATTACCACCGGCAGACTCAATGGCTCGAGGCGTTTCACTGCGGGCAATGTCCAATGCCTGGTCAGCGGTGATCTCACTAGGTTTGCCGTGTCCGAAGGCTTTCATTCGCTCCAGCCACGCTGCCACGTTGGGAGCGTCCCGCAGCCAGGGTTTGCCCGCCAGATCGCAGACAAACCACAGGCCATGATAGGCCGAAAAATCCGCAATACAGGGGGTGTCACCAAACAGAAAGTCTTTCGCCAGCATCGACTCCATGGTTTCGATGTGCGCCATAACCTTGGCTTTTGCCTGCGGCCCTCGTACCGCTTTCACGCGGGACTTTGTGCCCATGGTGATGCGGTCCTTGAGGAAGCGTAAGGCGTTCAGCAGCGACGTGTCGCGGATCAGCTTCCGCAGCATGCGGCCATCGCTGGCGGCAATCACGCAGGCAAGAAACACCTCAAGGTCCGTGGTGCGCACAAAGTCGATGACTGCTTGCGGCTGGTTGGCCAGGCTCAATTCCGGTTTGCCACTCAGGCGTGCGATTTCGTCAGCGATGGCGCGGCTGTCGCAGAACACATCGGCGCCACTCTGGGCCACGGGAACTTTGCGGTAACCGCCCGCCAGCGCGGAAAGCATAGGCCGGGGCGGCATTTCCCGGACGATAACAGACTGCCAGGAAAGGCCGGCGTAGCCGAGCATGGCCCGGACCTTTTCGGAAAAAGGCGACATGGCGTAGTGGTACAGAATGAACTCTTGCATGGGGAAACCCATCCTTATTTGGCAATGTTATCTGGCGCGATCCGGGAGGTTACCCTGCAATCCTGTCGGGCGAAAGCCCGGGAGTTGTCCGTGTGGGCCAGCTGGCCCGTCACCATCGCCCAGGCTTGAGGAAACGGGAAATACAGGTACTATGCTTTAGTTGCCCAAAAATAACGTCAGAAAAGACGACAACAATAAGGAGCCCTTGATGGCTGCAGACAGCAACAAGCAAACGTCCCTCCACTGCCTGTATTACTGGGCAAAGCAAACCCCCGACAAGGTATACCTGACCCAGCCATTTCCGGATGGCACCACCGAAGACATTACCTGGAAACAGGCCGCCGACCAGGTGTCCCGGATGTCGGCTCACTTGGCAACACTGGGCCTGCCGGAACGCAGCAATGTCGCCATTCTTGGCAAGAACAGTGCGCACTGGATCCTGTCAGACCTCGCCATATGGGCTGCCGGCCACGTTTCAGTTCCGCTATATCCGACGCTCAATGGTGAGACAGCTGCGTATGTGCTGGAGCACAGTGAAGCGAAACTGCTGTTCCTGGGGAAGTTGGACGGCAAGGCGGACGGCTGGAACGATATCAAGGGCCACATTCCCGGAGACCTGCCGGTTGTTTCTTTGCCGATGTCGCCCCGGGACGACACGCCGAAATGGCTGGACGTTATCGCCCAGCAGCAGCCGGCCGAACCCAGCTTGCCGGACCCTGATGACCTGGCCACCCTGGTTTATACGTCTGGAAGCACCGGTCGCCCGAAAGGCGTTATGCACAGTTTTCGCACCATGATTTCCGTCGCCGATGGGCTGCAGCAGATATTCCCTGTCACCCAGGATGAAAGAATGCTTTCCTATCTGCCTCTTGCCCATGTTGCTGAACGTGCGGCGGTGGAAACCCAGTCGCTTTATTACGGATTCCACCTGTATTTTGCCAATTCCCTGGACACCTTCCAGGAAGATCTGCAAAGAGCCCGGCCGACCCTGTTCTTCTCGGTGCCCAGGCTGTGGATGAAGTTCTACCTGGCCATCAACAGCAAGTTGCCGCCGAAGAAGCAGAAGGTGCTGTTCAATATTCCGGTACTGAACAAACTGGTGAAAAAGAAGGTATTGAAGCAGTTGGGCCTGGATCACTGCCGTGCGGCCCTCACGGGGGCGGCACCGCTCTCGGGTGAAATTATTGGCTGGTACAGGAACCTTGGGCTGGAGCTGCTGGAGGTGTATGGGATGTCGGAAAACTTCGGCTATTCTCATGCCAATCGCCCGGGCCGGGCCAAGGTGGGTACCGTGGGTGTCACCAATCCTGGTGCGGAGCATCGTCTGGCTGAGAATGGCGAAGTGCAGGTCAAGAGCCCCGGCCAGATGCTGGGCTACTATAAGAACGAAGAGAAAACCCGCGAGGACGTTACCGAGGATGGCTTCCTTAAAACCGGGGATATGGGAGAGATCGACAGCGAGGGGTATCTGCGCATCACTGGCCGCGTGAAGGATCTTTTCAAAACCTCCAAGGGCAAGTATGTGGTGCCAGTGCCCATCGAAAGCCGTTTTAATCATCCCAAGGCAGAGGTTGTGTGCGTGGCGGGAGCCAACCAACCTCAGCCCTGCCTGATGGTGCTGTTATCCGAAGAAGCACGGGAAGCGCTGGAAGCAGGAGGCAGTCGTGATGAGCTGGAGAGGGAGCTGGCTGCGGAGCTGGACGCCGTTAACAGTGGGTGCGAGGCTCATGAGAAGCTGGCGTTCGTGGTGGTGGTGAAAGAACCCTGGACCATGGAAAACGGTATGCTCACACCCACCATGAAGATCAAGCGAAATGTGATCGAGGACTTCTACAACCGCAAAATGGACGAGTGGTTTGGCAAGAAGCAAAAGGTGATCTGGGAGTTCTGATCCCCAAAACGAAAACACCGGTGAGCCTGGATATCCAGGGCCACCGGTGTTTTCGAAATCTGTCTTCCCTTACTTTCCCATACAGGGACGGGCTTAGTGCTCGCCCTGCATCATCTGGGGCATCTCCGGCGACGCGGTTGCTGCCCTCTTTCTCCAGGAATTCATCTTCCGGCTGATAACCTGTACGGCTTGCTTTGCAGCTGCACGGGTATATTGGCGCCTGACCTCAGTACTGTTGTGGAGGATACTGGACGGCAGCGGGTGTACGGTTGCGATATGGTCTTGAGTCATAGCGCCTTCCTCCTTATCTGGTGGATTAAAATATTGGTTAGCTGACTATATAAAGAAGTTTACGGCTTCGTATTTGCAGTTTAAATACGTTAAACTCCGTACTCACGTTGCAAATATGCAGTATCTATGGATTGGGATTATCTTCGATATATACACGCCCTGGCAATAGGGGGAACCCTTGCCAAAGCCGGTGAGATACTGGGCGTTCACCAGACCACGGTGCTTCGTCGCCTGGATCAGATGGAAGAGCAGATGGGCGTTCAGTTCTTTGTGCGCAACCGGGATGGTCTGCAACTCACACCCGTGGGTGAAACCGCATTCCGCGAAGCCGAAAGGCTGGCCGCCGATATGGAAAATCTTGAACGGCAGTTGGTCGGGCAGGATTCAGCGCCCGTCGGTAAGGTCCGGTTGGCGGCCACCGACACCATGGTGAACGCCCTTATCAGTCCGATGATTGCAGAGCTCGTCCGGGAATACCCGGACATCGAACTGGAAGTGCTCACCGACAACGATGTGCTGAACCTGAGCCACCGCGAGGCAGACCTGACACTGCGGCCGGTAAACAAACCCCAGGCCACACTGGAAGGGGAGCGAATAGGCACGATCGAGTCGGCTATCTACGCTGCTACCAGCTACCGTAAGCGTCATACCGACCTGGACCTTGAGCATTCGCCGGAGCAGGCGCTCTGGATTCTGCCGGATGAGAGCTTTAGCCACCTGGCAACGGGGCGGTGGTATCGCAAGCACCTGAAGAATGCGTCGTCCATCATCCGTTGCAACAGTCTCCAGGCAATGCACGCCCTGGCGCGGGCCGGGGCAGGGCTGGCGGCATTGCCCTGCTACCTGGGCGACAGTACCAAGGAGCTGACGCGCCTGTCGGAGCCACTTGAAGGCGAGGGCGTTGACCTGTGGCTGATGGTGAACCACGACACGCAACAGATGGCACGGGTACGGATTGTAATGGAGTTCCTGACCGCCAGGCTGACCCAACTGACACCCCAGGTGGAAGGCGAGAGCTGACGCCGAATCATTGTCTGGGCTTACCAGTCACCACAGAAGGGCCAGAACTGGTAGAAACGCCAGCACTGGAATTCTTCCTCGCAGGTCTGGAGCTGGCGGTCATAGCGGAAGGCCCGGTTCTGGACCCGAGTGGCCAATGACCTTACCTCCGGCTTGGCGAGGTAGCTCTGTCGCTGGTAGCCGGTCCTGCCTTCGTGGTAGGCGAGGTACAGTTTCTCGGGGCTGGTGAGAGGAATGCCCACTTCTCTGCGGGTCAGGTGGTTATACCAGCCCACGAAATCGAGTGCGTATTTCATGTTGGTTCGTACCACGGACAGACCGTCTCCGTTTGCGGCCAGGTACTCGGCCCACGCCGGGTCGAGCGCCTGGGCGTAGCCGTAGGCGGATGTTGGCCGGCGCCAGGGAATGAACCCCAGCAGGCGGGTCCGTGGTGGACGGGCATGACTGCGAAACGACGATTCGTAGTAAACAAAAGCCATCTGCGTTGCAATCGGGGTGCCCCAGCGCTCCCGTGAACGGCTGGCATAGTCGTACCATACCGGATGCTCACGGAAGATCTCACAGACGTCGTCCGGGTTTGCCGGTGGGTCTGGCTCCAGCAGGCTGAAACGCATGATGGCGACAATGGCGATTGCCAGCCCCAAGCCCAGTGTTGGCAGGCCATACCATCGCATTCGGGACTTCCAGATTTTCACCCGGTTGCTTTTAAGTCGTCCAGGTCGTCTGTTTTTCGGTCGATTACGGCGTTTCTTCATGGGCGGGACCGGGCCCTGTCACTCCACACTACAAAATGGTCATCTGTTACTGGCCGGCTTTGCTTGCAGCTCTCGCCAGCTCCATGGCATAACAGACCCTCGTTATCAGAGGATACTAGGTTCATGCGCACACTATCCCAAGTTAAACCGGCATTACTTTTTCTTTTGCTGGTCTGTGGTTCTGCCACCGCAAGCCCTTTGGCGGACTCGGTGCTCCGGGTGTCGCCCATTGATGAGGTTGTCGCCCAGTACCCGGCGATGATGAGCCAGGGCATCCGCCAGGGCCTGAAACAAAGCGGGCGGGTTGAGCCGTTTGTTGCCAACACCATCAGCAGTGTTGTGAGTAATGCGTTCAGTGTTGCCGAGATTCGCGCGCGGCTGATAGAAGACCTGGACCAGGGGCTCAGCGAGGGGCAGTTGAACTCGGTACTGGCCTGGTATGAAACGCCGCTGGCGGAGAAAACTTCCAAGGCCGAGGTGGCCGCCTCCAACCCTGACACCTGGAAGCAGGTGGAAGCCAATGCCGCGTCGTTGCAGGAGAAGTACAAGGGCAGCGAAAGGGCCAAACTGTTTACCCGCTTTGACCGGGCTGCCCGTGCAACGGAGAGTGCCGTGGATACCACCGTTGCTGTCCAATTGGGTTTAGCCTCTGCCATGGCAGCGTTCAACGGTAGCAAAGGCCCAACCTTCGAACAGCTTCAGCAACAGATCGAGAACCAGCGTGGCATGTTGCGGGGCATGGTCGCCCAGCAGGTCTACGATGGCTACCTCTACACCTATCAGGATCTCAGCTCTTCCGAATTGAAGAAGTACATTGAGTTTCTCGAAAGTGATGCTGGCTCGGCATTCACCCGCGTGGTTACCAACAGCGTTCAGCGCTCGATCACGGACCCTGTGGAGTCCATAGGGAACCAGTTGGGGCGCTTTTTTAATCGGCGGTAACACCGCGAAAGATTGAAAAGCCCCTGTTTTGGGTCCAGTCTCCAGTAGTCACTTTCCGTAACGGAGACGGCCCCATGGATTTCAATGCCTACCAGCAAACCCTGGCCACCGAACTCAGGGGCCGGGAATGCCCCTTTCCTGAGGCGGAGTACCAGCAGCGTCTCAAACACCTTCGCGCCAGTATGCATGCGGACGGTCTCGGAGCTGTTCTGTTAACCGACCCGTCCGATCTGTTTTATCTGACCGGTTACAGTACCTTTGAAGTCTCCGTTCACGTCGCACTGGTGGTCACCGCCGATACGCTTACCCTTCAAGTGCCCTCCATCGAAACCGGTCCCGCCATGGTTACCACACGGGTCGATCACGTTATCGGTTACCGTTGGGAAGGCGTGGGCGATGTGTTGGATCCCCTGGCACACGCGCTGATAGGGCATGGCGGAAAGGTCGGCGTTGACTACTGGCATGGCTCGCTCCGCCAGGGGGTCCTGGAAGGGCTCAAACTGCGACTCCCGGACACACAGTTTGTGGATGCTTCAGGCCTGTTGAAAAGCATCCGTATTGTGAAATCAGCGGCCGAAATTGATTGCCTGCGGCACAGCGCCCGCATAACGGGGCAGGGCATCGAAGCCGCAGCAGCGGCCATCCGCCCCGGGATGACCGACAACGACATAGCGGCCATCGGCGCAGAAAGCCTTCTGGCGGGCGGCAGTGAATTCATGAGTATGCAGCCTATCGTAACGGTGGGGCTGCGCAGCAGTGTCATCCATACCAATCACAAGCGGTGCAGGATCGAAGACGGCGATACGGTGTTCCTCGAGTTTGGTGCTGCCTGGCAACGTTACACGGCACCGATGATGCGTACGCTGGTGGCGGGTCATCCCTCGGCAAGGATGCGGGCCGTTTTTGACGGCTGCCGTCGCGTGGTGGATGTCCTCAAGGCATCCATGGTGCCAGGGCGAACCTTCGATTCCGCCGCCAGGGCTGCGGAGCAGGTTATGGCTCCACTGGCCAGTGAGGTGTTTTTCTCCGGGGTGTTTGGCTACACGGTGGGGGCGCAGTTTCCTCCTTCATGGGTAGAGGGCTCCGGTTTTATAGCCCGGGGAGAGTCGACGGTGTTCCAGCCGGGAATGGTGTTCCACCTGCCCATATGCCTCAGGATTCCGGGGCAATGGGGCATGGGTTGCAGCGATACGGTACTGGTGGGAGAGCATGGTGGTGAACCGCTGACGGCCAACCCCTGGCGGCTCGACTGAGTTCAGCCCGCTGTTATCTCACTTTGTTCAATGATGCCTGGGGCCTGGTTTCAAAATAGGTGTCGTAGCGGCCATTTTCACGGAATATCTGCAGGCGCCTGTTGAATACCTCTAGCAGGGCTTGTGTCCGCGGTTCGTTGGCTGGAAACAGCAGGAAGCTTTGATTCTCCAGAATGGGCTCCGGGTGGTGGGTAATCCGGCGGGCTTCCTGTGGGTCTGTTTCCCGGCGAAGAATGTAGTAGCCGACGTTGATTTCTTCCGGGAAAGCATCAATCCGGCCAAACAGCAGGCGGCGGAAATTAAGTTCCGTGGAGGCGACCCATTCCACGTTCAGAATACCGTTCTCGATTGCACTATCAAACTCAGGGCCGTAGCTGTACCCGATGCTTCCTCCAAGCTTAAGGTTGGCAAGGTCCTGCATCTGGTTCCATTCAATGGGCGTGTCCTTGCGGTAGAACAGCACGAAGCGTTCGTTCATCACCGGTTCACTGTAGATAAAATCTTTCTGTCGGTCGGCGGTGTGCATCCAGATTGCAGTGGCGTCGTGCTTGCCATTAGCGGCTTCACGGTAGGCGCGTTTCCAGGGCAGGAAGTGGAACTCGACCTTGTAACCCTCTGCCGCGAAGATGTCCCTGACCAGCCGGGCAACCGTGCCCTGACCAGGCTCGCTTTCCACGAAAAAGGGAGGCCAGTCGCCAACGCTGATACTCAATTGTCGCCCACCATCATCCGCTAATGCCAGAGTCGACCACAATACTGCCAGCGCAACGAGCTGCGCTTTTAAAACCTTCATGCAATCGCCCAAACATGGATGCTGAAAAACGAGAAAGGGACAGCTTCAAGGATGCTACTACTTTCTATAGTAGACCAGGGATGATGATCCGTCATTCCAGCCGAATGTCACGCAGATAGAGGGTTTTGGGTTCCGGCAACGCAACCGCGAACAGAATTAGCCGTCTGATGGCCTGCATATTCATTGATCGGCTTTCGGGGGCTGCCTTGATTCTGTCGAGGTCCAGTTTGAATTGGTTGGGTCCGGGAATCAGGGGAAGGCGGGTGTTGAAGCGGTCATTGTAGTTGTTGTCGCCCAGGTCATGCTCCATGTCGTTGATTCTCAAAATCATCGGCAATGGGTGGTCCTGAGGGTTGTACAAGTCGATGACGAGGCGGTCATAGTCGCGCCAGTCTTCGGGTAAATTGTGTAGGGAAACTCCGGAATAATGCGCTGTGGACAGGGATATCCTGAGTGCGCGCTTGTGGGTGTCTATGGCATGGTCGGTTACGGGCGCTATGACGCCATCCCAGAATGGTGAGGGATCTGGCTGGCGGAAGTCGTAGAGTGCCGGCAGCAGTTGGCTGACGTGGTACTGCTGAATGGCGACCCTTGCCGTGGCACCGATTTCGGCGACCAGTAGCGCAGCCACAATGAGCCTCAGTGGCCAGACCACCGGCCGTGACTTCCGGGTGAGTGAGGCCCGTGGCCGCAGGGCCAGGATGGTCCATACGCCCACCTGGTTGCGTAGGATATCCTGCCAGTCCATCTGGCGGCTGGTTCCGTGTTGTAGCAGTTCGATACCGGTGCCAAGCAGGAGTACTGCAAGTGTGCTGATGCCCCAGAGAGTCCAGCCCGTCCAGATCCGCCAGGGCTGAATGGCGAGGGTCAGCAGAGCAAAGAACAGAATATGCCCGAGATTCCAGGCTGATTTGAACAGCGGCCCGTCGGACCAACCGGGGCCGCCGACAAAAAACAGAGGGGCAATCAGAATCATGCCCGCAAAAGCCAGATACCGGAGTATCTGGGTATTGCGGGCGGGCCGGTACGCTGGCAGGTTTAAAGCCATCAGCTCCGGCTGGTCACTTCCAGCAGGTGGTAGCCGAACTGGGTTTTCACCGGGCCGAGCACCTTGTTCACTTCACCACTGAAAACCACCTTGTCGAATTCCGGAACCATCTGGCCCGGGCCGAAAGCGCCCAAGTCGCCGCCGTTGCGGCCTGAGGGGCAGGATGAATGTTGCTTCGCCACTTCCGCGAAGTCCTGGCCGCCTTCAATGGCTTTCTTCAGTTCTTCACATTTCGCTTCGCTGTCTACAAGGATGTGACGCGCGGTTGCCTGTGTCATGGTGTGTTTCCTTTTTTCGAATGAGGATCATGTTGCGATCACCGAGGGTGAAATGCTGCCCGCACTGGGCCGTTGAGGCAAGCGCTTTTTATCCGTGTTTCTGCTGTCTCACGGTTTTGGCCACAAACCTGTACAATGCCGGCTTTTCCTTCGCCGGCCCGTGCCCGGTCTTCACTCTCAGCAGGTCTATTCTTGATATCCACCGCGAACATTACCATGCAGTTCGGGGCCAAACCCCTTTTCGAAAATGTGTCCGTCAAATTCGGCAATGGCAACCGCTACGGTCTGATCGGCGCCAATGGCTGCGGCAAGTCCACGTTCATGAAAATCCTTGGCGGCGACCTGGAACCGTCGGCCGGCCAGGTCATGGTGGACCAGAATCAGCGGCTGGGTAAGCTGCGCCAGGACCAGTTTGCCTACGAGGACTGCTCGGTGATTGATACGGTCATTATGGGCCACGAAGAGCTCTGGCGTGTAAAAGCCGAGCGTGATCGTATCTACTCGCTCGCTGAAATGAGCGAGGAAGACGGCATGGCCGTGGCGGACCTGGAAGTGCAATTCGCCGAGATGGACGGCTATACCGCCGATGCCCGCGCTGGCGAACTGCTGCTGGGCCTGGATATTCCCCTGGAACAGCACAACGGCCCCATGAGCGCTGTTGCGCCGGGCTGGAAACTGCGTGTTCTGCTGGCCCAGGCGTTGTTCTCTGATCCTGATATCCTGCTTCTGGACGAGCCCACCAACCATCTGGACATCAATACCATTCGCTGGCTGGAAAACATCCTGGTGGCTCGCAACAGCACCATGATCATTATTTCCCACGACCGCCACTTCCTGAACAGCGTGTGCACACACATGGCGGATCTGGATTATGGCGAGCTTCGGCTGTTCCCTGGCAATTACGACGAATACATGACCGCTGCCACCCAGGCCCGCGAGCGCATGCTGTCGGATAACGCCAAGAAGAAAGCCCAGATTGCCGAGTTGCAGCAGTTTGTCAGTCGCTTTTCCGCCAACGCTTCCAAAGCCAAGCAGGCAACCTCCCGCGCCCGTCAGATCGACAAGATCCAGTTGGAGGAGGTCAAACCGTCCAGTCGGGTAAGCCCGTTCATCCGGTTTGAGCAAACCAAGAAGCTGCATCGACAGGCGGTAACGCTGAAGGAATTTACCAAGGGCTTCGATGGCAAGCCCCTGTTCGACAAAATGAACCTTCAGATCGAAGCGGGTGAGCGAGTGGCCATCATCGGGCCCAACGGCATTGGCAAAACCACTCTGATGCAGTGTATGGCCGGCGCCATGACGCCTGACAGCGGCGATGTTAAGTGGACCGACAGTGCCCAGGTCGGCTACTACGCCCAGGATCACGGCGCCGACTTTGATGAGGACATGGATCTGACCGAGTGGATGTCGCAATGGACCACCGGCGGAGAACAACTGGTTCGGGGAACCCTCGGCCGCATGTTGTTCTCAGGGGATGATATCGGTAAATCGGTGAAGGTCATTTCGGGCGGAGAGCAGGGCCGTATGCTGTTCGGTAAGCTGATCCTGGAAAAGCCCAACGTCATGCTGATGGACGAGCCCACCAACCACCTGGACATGGAATCCATCGAGGCCCTGAACCTGGCGCTGGAAAATTACCCGGGCACGCTGGTGTTTGTCAGCCATGACCGGGAGTTCGTGTCATCCCTTGCCACCCGAATTATTGAACTGAAGGCCGACGGCATAACCGACTTCAGCGGCAGTTACGATGACTACCTGCGAAGCCAGGGTTATGTCTGATCGCTTTCGTCCAGGCGAGCCAGCAGGGTATTGATCGCCCCCGCAAACTCAACCGGTGAGTCTTCCTGCAGGAAGTGTCCGCCGGTGAGAGTGGTGTGGGGCTGGCCCTTTGCGCCGGGAATTCTCTCCTGCATATAACGGTCGCCGCCCCGGGTGATCGGGTCGCCGTTGCTGAAAGTGGTCAGGAACGGCTTCTTCCACTGCTCCAGAACCTTCCAGGCCTCGCGATTGGCTTCGCTGGCAGGGTTGTCCGGTGTCACCGGCACCAGTTTCGGAAAAGCGCGAGCACCGGCCTTGTACTTCTTGTTGGGGAATGGCGCATCGTAGGCACGACGCTCGTCGGGCCCCAGGGTGCGAAAGCTTCCGGTATTGATAATGCGGGCAATGGGAAACCAGGGACTGTACAGCGCGAAGTTCTTCCACAACTGGAACGCTTTTGGCACGGGCTGGTCGCCGGTAGGCAGCATGCCATTACCCACAACGATGGCTCGGAACCGCTCCGGATTTTCCGCCGCCAGTCTCAGGCCGAGAAGAGATCCCCAGTCCTGGCATACGAGGGTGATGTTCTGCAGGTCTGTCTGTTCCAGAAACGCCTGCATCCAGTCCATATGGCTCTGGTAACTGTACGCGTTGATATCCGTGGGTTTGTCGGATTTGCCAAAACCGATCAGGTCTGGCGCGATCACCCGGTGCCCTGCCGCTGCACAGATGGGAATCATGTGGCGGTAGAGGTACGACCAGGAAGGTTCGCCGTGCATCATCAGCACCGGGCTGGCGTCCGAGGGGCCTTCATCGACGTAATGCATGCGCAGTCCTTCGACCTCCACGTAGTGAGGGGCGAAGGGATAATCCAACAGGCGTTCAAATCGTTTGTCAGGTGTTCGCAGCGCGTTCATCGTGTTCTCCGGCAGCCATCGGTCACGGAATTATTGTAAGCTTGCTTAACGTATCATGACTTGCGCTGGCTGTGTCGGTCCTTTCAGGTCCTTTTCAGTCTTGTTCGGCGCTCGGGCAGCATTTTCGCCATCCTTTCCCCGCTTTTAACGTATGGGAGTTTCAACTTGGAGTGTAATACCGTTCTGGCCGCCACGCGGCGGTGGGTGTCAGAGGTGGTCATTGGTCTCAACTTGTGCCCGTTTGCCCGTCGGGAGTTGGTGAATGAGCGCATTCGATTTGTGGCGACGGATGCCAACTCGGAGGAGGGGCTGTTAACTGCACTGCAGGAAGAAATGATGCATCTGGACCAACATCCGGAGGTTGAGACAACGCTGCTTGTGCATCCCGACGTGCTGACGGACTTTATGGACTACAACGATTTTCTCGACGCAGCCGACGGCCTTCTTGTGCATCTCGAGCTGGACGGGGAGTATCAGATTGCCAGTTTTCATCCCGACTATCAGTTTGGCGGCACCAGTGCGGCTGACGCCGAAAATTACACCAATCGCTCTCCTTACCCGATGCTGCACCTGCTGAGGGAACGCAGCCTTGAGCGTGCCATCGCCGGCTATCCCGGAACAGAATCGATACCGGAGCAGAACGTTGAGCTAATGAATCGATTGGGTGCAGACCACATGCGCAACCTGCTTATCCGGACTTTGTCCCCCGGATAAGAGCTCTGACGGGTAATGAATCGCTCAACTGTTATGGTCAAAAAACCACACTTCTGAATCTGTTTCACTGGCGGCCCGCTTTGTAGGATTGACGAGTAACGAATCGGTAACAGGGAGCTCGGCAGGGAACATGGAAATCGTATTAAGCGTATTACTCTTCGCGCTGGTGTCGACGGTAACGCCAGGCCCGAACAACATCATGATCATGACATCGGGGGTCAATTTCGGGGTGTGGCGAACGCTACCTCACTACCTGGGTATCTGCTTTGGTTTTCCCGCCATGGTGGTTGCGATCAGCCTGGGCCTGGGGAAAGTGTTTGAAGCATTTCCGCAGTTACACCTGGTGATCAAGGTTCTTGGCATAACCTATTTGCTGTATCTCGCCTGGAGAATCGCGACCACAGCCACAGAGATCGACGGTGAGAAAACCAGCAAGCCGTTGTCGTTCCTTCAGGCGGCGGCATTCCAGTGGGTGAATCCCAAAGCCTGGGTCATGGCGGTTGGCGCTTTGGCGACGTTCACCACGGTCAGTAGTGGCGAGGTGCTGCAGCAGTCGTTCTGGATCGGGTTGACCTTTTTGCTGGTCAGCGTGCCCTGTGTCGGTAGCTGGATGCTTGGCGGGGCAGGATTGCGGAAATTGTTGCGCAAGCCGTTATATCGAAGGATGTTCAACTGGAGCATGGGCGCGCTGCTTGCGCTGTCGGTAATTCCCATGCTCTCGGTGGAAACCGCAAAGCTGGTCTAGCCGGTTCCTGACAGCGGGCAGGTAGCCCGCTGTCAGATTTCGGTGATCGACCAGGTCGATATCAATCCACCCGGGTCAATGTCACATCGATGTTGCCACGGGTGGCGTTGGAGTAGGGGCACACCTGGTGAGCTGCATCAATCAGCTGCTTGGCCTGTTGATCGTCCATGCCCGGCAGAGAGATTTTCAGTTCCACCTCAATCCCGAAGCCTCCGGGAATCTGGCCAATGCCGACTACACCCTCAATAGACGCATCTTCTGGCATGGGAAGCTTGTCCCGGCCAGCGACGAATTTCATGGCACCGATGAAGCACGCAGAATAACCGGCCGCGAACAACTGCTCCGGGTTGGAGCCTTTGCCGCCGGCACCACCCATTTCTTTCGGTGTTGTCAGCTCAACATCGAGGACGCCGTCCGAGGAGATGGCACGGCCGTCACGGCCGCCGGTAGCTTCTGCTGACGCGCGATAAACAACCTGTTCAATAGACATGTTTTCGACTCTCCTTCGTGCGCATTACAACGCATCGCGTGTTGATGACTTTATTTCGTTGTTAATGGTTGCACAAAATTAAATTTTGCACAATGCAAATAGAATATTGTGCCCTAATCAGAATCTTTTCCGGTTGTTACCATTGGCAGCGGTGGATTTGCTCCCTAAAGTAGAGGAGTTCCCAACGAGTGTGAGTGTGATGCCTGTCATTCAAAAACCTGTTAAAGGCGTAACAATGCCGGCCGCTGATCAGCCACTGGAGCTGCATTCTCCCGAGCAGGCGGGGGCCATGCTGGCGGAATTCATCCACCGGCATCCTGGCCTGATGATATTGACGGGAGCCGGCGTCAGTACCGATTCCGGCATTCCTGACTATCGGGATGGCGATGGCGCGTGGAAGCGCAAACAACCGGTCCAGCATCAGGACTTTATGACGAGCACGATGGTTCGCCAGCGTTATTGGGGACGAAGCCTCATTGGTTGGCCAATCATTCGCAACGCCAGGCCCAACATCGCGCATCATCGTGTTGCCGAGTTGGAACTTCGCCGCTACAGCCGGCTGCTTGTCACCCAGAACGTGGATCGCCTGCATCAGCAGGCGGGTAGCCGTTCGGTAACGGATTTGCACGGCAGGGCTGACGAGGTTGTCTGCATGGATTGCGGATATCGCTGCAAGCGCGACGAGGTCCACGAGCGTTGCGCGGACATGAACCCGACTTTTGGGCACTATTCCGCCGGTGCCGCGCCGGATGGTGATGCCGATCTGGAAGTGGACTTTTCTGAGTTTCGCATCGCGGACTGTCCCTGTTGCGACGGCATTCTGAAACCGGATGTGGTGTTTTTCGGCGACTACGTGCCCAAAGACCGGGTGACGTCCACACTGGACACGCTCAAGACGTGTGATGGCCTGTTGGTGATCGGCTCTTCGCTGATGGTCTATTCCGGATTTCGGTTTTGTCGCTATGCCAAGGAATGGGGTAAACCCATGGCGACACTGAACCTGGGCCGTACCCGAGCCGATTCACTGGTGGACCTGAAGCTTAACGCGGGCATCAGTGACACCCTGGCCTACACCCTCGGCCAGCTCTGACTCTTCGGCATCTACCTATACGCATCTGAAGCTGGTTTCATTAGCTTGCTTAGATGAACGTTCATACATATTCCTACCAGCTTCAACCCGAAAAAGTCCGCGCGGAGTTTTTCCGGCTTCTTCCCATCTCGTTATTTGTGGTGGCCTTTGGTGCTGCCTTCGGATTGGCGGCCATCCAGAAAGGATTGGAGCCACTGCAAGCGATACTCATGAGCACCACGGTATTTGCGGGCGCTTCCCAGTTTGCCGCTGTCGATATGTGGGGTAGCGAGGTGTCGCTGATTCCTTTGATGGCCGTCGTGTTCGCCATTAATTCCCGCCATCTGCTGATGGGGGCCTCCCTGTACCCCATGCTCAGGGATGTGTCCCCGGGTCGGCGCTATGGCTTACTGCTGCTCCTGACCGACGCCAACTGGGCCGTGTCCGCGCAGGAATACCAGAGTGGTAAACGGAACCTGGAGGTTATCCTCGGCGGTGGTCTTGTGCTGTGGGTGGCGTGGATTATCGGAACCTGGCTGGGGGTTTATTTCGGTGGCCTGCTGCAGAATCCCAAGTCTCTGGGCCTGGATATGGTGCTGGGTTGCTTCCTGCTGGCCATGGCACTCGGCGGCAACAAATCCCCCCGAACCCTTGTGGCCTGGACCGTCGCGGCAACCTCATCGCTGGCCGCCTGGAAATGGCTACCGCCCAATACCCACGTGGTTGTCGGTGCGTTGGCAGGTGGCGCTATTGGTTTTTTCTGGATGGAAAAGAAGTCTGAAGCACCGGAATCTGTTGAAGAGGGACGTTCATCATGACGGTTGAAACCACGGTTGCTGGCACTCTGGCCCTGATCGCCATCATGACGCTTGTCACCCTGGCGACTCGCTTCGGCGGTGTGTTCCTGATGTCGTTCGTAACGATCAACCCGCGCATCGAAAGCTTCATCAACACCATGGCCAGTTCGGTGTTGATCGCGATCATCGTCCCCATGGCGGTAAGCGGCGATGCCGGCTCATTGGCAGCACTGGTTGTCACCGCTGTTATTATGCTGGCAACGAAGAAGCCTCTCCCCGCTATCGCAGCCGGTATCGCTGCAGCAGGGCTAGTCCGCTATGCAGGAATCACCGCGCTCTAGGGTTTTCCTCCGAATCAGGGCGAGGCAGGGCAGGTCTCCCAAAAATGTGCGGAGCCATGGATGGCGGAGCCCAAGCGTACATGGATGAATTCAAAGCGTTTTTTGGGAGACCTGCCCTGCCTCGGCCGCCTCAGCGGCACCAGTTTGAGGCACAGCGTCGGTCTCAGGCTCAGAGTTCGAGCCAGACGGTTCATGCATCGGATTGGTGCTGCGGAACGCCAATTCGCCGACTCCGGGGAGTTTGATGCCAAGCGCCAACGGGTTGATGCCCATCGAGAGCCCCAGAATGTTCAATTCCAGTCCTTCCCGAACACCGGCCAGAATACCAAAATAACCACCGAGCGATAGTTGATAACCGCTGCCGCCAGGTACCTCGGACACAACGCCATTTCCCAGATAATCCTTGCCAATCGCGTGGTTGGGCAGGGCCACATCCATTTCCGGAATCTGACGGATCACCCAGGCGACGAAGGTGTTGCTGTTGGGGCCGGGCCAGGCGGTGTATTCCGTTGGGTATGGGTAGCGGTCAATCACCTCATTCAGCTGATCAATAATCCGCTCGGCCTGCTCACCGCGGATATCCGCAATCAACGTCGGCGGCGCGCCATACCAGGCACGATCCGGGTCGTCTGGCCGGGACTGGACCACGTAGTGACGCCAGCCCGTGACTTCATGAACATAATAGCCATCGGCGCCCGTCTCTTTGGTGCTGATCCAGGTATGCAATGAGAAATACCCCCGCCAGTTATAGGCACGGGCCCCGTAGACCTGAACCACCGCCGCTTGCTCCTGCTCCGGGCGTGGGGCAATGCCCGCGCTGGAGCGGTCTGCCGTTCGCCAGCTCCCTGAGTCCTGGAGGCCGGCGCAGGCGGCCAGGAACAGCGGGCCGGCGAGCAGAAGTGACAGTGTCAGGGTGAAACCGATAAAACAGCGTTTGAAGGTTTTCATCTGAATCCGGAAACGTTGAATGACCCATGTTTTGCGATGGTACGACGAAAGAAACTCAGAGTTCATTCATGCCGTAAAGTTCCCGTCGCCCGTGCTCTTGGTCATTTGATGGTCACGGTTTACTGGTATACGCTGAAAATACAGGCATTCGAAGCACTTGCCTGACACTTACAGCCTTGGAACAGGAGGCGTCATGTCCGACCATCATGTTTACAAGAAGGTGGAAGTGGTTGGCTCTTCGAAGAAAAGTATCGAGGATGCCATTGAGAATGCGATTGCCGAATGCAGCAAGAATCTTCGCAACATCGAATGGTTCGAGGTGCAGGAGACGCGCGGCCATGTGGTCGACGGAAAAGTCGGACACTATCAGGTCGTGCTCAAGATAGGCTTCAAGATTGAGGGAAGCTGACATCCGGTGATCTGAGCAAATTTTTGGTAAAACCATGGGAGGTATTCTTATGGGCACTGGACCAAATGCTCTGTTACTGGTTGATGTTCAAAATGATTTCTGCGAAGGCGGCAGCCTGGCGGTGCCTGGCAGTGATGACATTTTTCCGGCGATCAACGGATGGATCGACAAGGCCCAGTCGTCTGGATGGCCGATTCTTGCCAGCCGGGATTGGCATCCGGTGGATCACATAAGTTTCAGTGATCGCGGTGGGCCCTGGCCCGTCCATTGCGTTCAGGACACCCCCGGGGCCGAGTTTCATCGCAACATGGCACTGCCTGACTCGGCCATCCGGGTGAGCAAGGGCACCGCATTCGATACCGATGCCTATTCCGCGTTCGACGCTACCCAGCTGGACAGCTACCTGCGCCGCCACGGCATTCATCGGCTGTTTGTAGCCGGGCTTGCACTGGACGTGTGTGTCCAGGCGACCGTGAGGGATGCGTTGAAGCTCGGCTTCGAGGTTGAGCTCATTACCGATGGAACACGGGCCGTTCAGGCTGATAACGCCCCAGCGGTTTTCAAACAACTGGAAGAGGAGGGCGCGGAACTGTGCTGAAACACCCCCCGGTTGTAAAAGAGACTGACCTGCCTCTGCTGGTGGATCTGTATGAGCTGGCTATGGCCCAGGCGTACTGGTCCGAAGGCATGAACGAGAACGGGGTTTTCAGTCTTTTCTTTCGCACACTTCCTGAGAACCGTAATTTCGTTCTTGCCTGTGGCCAGCAGCACGTGGCCCATATTATTGAATCTCTCGCCTTTACCGACGAACACATAAAGCGCCTGGAATCCCTGGGCAGGTTCCAACCCCGGTTTCTGGACTGGCTGCGGGAATTCCGCTTCAGTGGTTCTGTACATGCGATTGCGGAAGGAACGCCGGTATTCCCTCAGGAACCCTTGCTGGAAGTGGAGGGGCCTGTTGCCGAGGTTCAGTTGCTGGAAAGCCTGGTGATGAACTACGTGCATCTGGAATCTGTGCTGGCCTCCAAGGCGGTCCGCCTGATATTCGCGGCGCAAGGCCGGCCGGTCGTCGACTTCGGGATGCGCCGCACCCATGGTATGGACGCGGCACACCGAGGTGTGCGCGCGTACCGATTCGCCGGCCTGGCCGGAACCAGCAATGTCCTGGCAGGCCTGGATTTCAACATGCCGGTATACGGCACCATGGCACACAGCTTCGTTCAAGCCTGTACAGGTGAGATGGAGGCGTTCAGAACCTATGCCCGGCTCTACCCGGGCACAACACTGCTGGTTGATACCTATGACACCCGCTCGGCGGTGGCGAGGATCATCGATTGGCTGCAAGAAGAACCGGAGGTGCGCATTGGTGGTATCCGCCTGGATTCCGGCGACCTTGCCTCGGACGCTGCTGAATGCCGACGTATGCTGGATGAGGCGGGCCTTGGCGATGTAAAAATCATGGCGAGCGGCGGTCTGGATGAATACAAGATCGCGACACTTGTCTCCGACAACGCCCCCATCGACGGCTTCGGTGTTGGCACTGCCATCGGGGCCTCGAACGACGAGCCGGCATTGGAGCTTGCCTTCAAGCTTACGGAGTACGCGGACCTGCCAAGAATGAAAAACTCCCCTGGCAAGCAGTCGTTCCCAGGCCGCAAGCAGGTCTACCGTCGCCTTGACCCGAACGGCCGCCTCGCGCAGGACGTCGTTGCCGGCCGGGACGAAGTGTTTGATGGCGAGCCGCTGTTGAAGCCGGTCATGAAGCGAGGCCTGATCATCGAAGGCGCCATTCCGACACTGGATAGTCAGGTGGACAATGCGAAGCGGGCGTTGGATGCCCTGCCGAGCCAGCTTCGCTCGCTGGAGCCTGCACATGAAAATCCGGTTGTGATCAGCGACTTTCTCAGGGCATTGCAGCGGGACACGCTGGCAAAGGTCCGGGGCTGACTGAAAGGCAGAGGTGCGAGATTCCGCGTGGCCCGGGATTACCGAAGCATGCGCCGTCTGATGGCGCCAACCAACTGGTTCAGCAGTTCGCGGGATTGGCCCTCGTAAAGCGTGTGAAACTTTTCTTTCTGCACCTCTCGTTCATGGCTGGTGTTCGACGACAGGGAATCCTTGCGCAGATCCATGAAGTGGCAGGCGGCCAGGTGGGCTTTTATATGATTGTCAATCAGTTGCGTAATGAGCCCATCGACGTCGTCATGGCAAAAGGGGCGTACGCGATTGAGGGTACTGCGTGCGTCCAGTGCCGCCTTGCGGGCTTCCAGGCGTAATTCGCCGGCCGGTTCATCAGACTCCACAGAACGCAGGAACATGCCCAGCTTGTCGTGCAATAGCCAGACCAGAGGCCAGATGGCCTCGTAAGCGGCCTTTTCAGCAGAGAACTGCTCACTGGCAATCGGGTTTCTTCCGGCTTCCGTGGAGTCGGGGCCATTGAACTGGGACACGCGTATTTCGTCCATGTCATGCCACAGGCTTTCGACGCGCTGCTTCACGGTGTCACTCTGTTCAGCCGCGGCCCGCCTGGCGGCGGAGGCCGAAAACAGGGCGACAATTGCCACAACGAGTGCGGCAATTGCGATGAAGAACGTCAGCTGTGTTGTCGCGAGAAAGTCGAAAAGGTAGTCCATGTCCATGGCTGCCCGCTCCGGTAAGTGTCTGCACGACCCCTGGCTCGCTACTGGTTCTGCTCGGTCTGTCTGAATGGCAGCGCCTGCAGGGCATCTTCAGTATAGGCCATGACATGCTCCGCTTCTTCGCTGGTAAACCTTTCGATGGCGTCGCGAAAACCGGGGTGCATAACGCCATGCCAGGAATGGGTGATCACCGGCTCAAACCCCCGAACCAGTTTGTGCTCCCCCTGCGCGCCAGCATCGAAGCGTGCCAACCCCAGCTGTATGGCCAGTTCAATGCCTTGATAGTAGCAGGTTTCAAAATGCAGGTGGTCGAATTCCTCCAGGCAACCCCAGTAGCGCCCGTAGAGCGTATCCTCGCCCGTCAGGAATAGCGCACCGGCGATCATCTCACCCTCTTTTACCGCCATGACAAGGTGAAGATGCTCCGCTTGGCGGTCTTTCAGCAGGCGGAAAAAGGCCTTGTTCAGGTATGGCCGCTGGCCCCGTTTCAGGTAGGTGGCCTGGTAAAATACGTGGAAGGCCGCGAGCACATTATCCGGGATATCGTCTCCCGAAAAATGTCGGAATGAAATGCCCTGATCCGCAACCTGTCTTCTTTCCTTGCGGATTGATTTGCGCTTGCGCGACGTCAGCCGGGCGAGAAAGTCCTCGAAGGTGTTGTAGTCGTGGTTGTGCCAGTGGAACTGGCAGCCGATCCGGTGAAGCTGGTCGCTTCTGTCCAGCAGTGCCTGGTCCTGGCGATCCGGGAAAAGCAGGTGCCAGGAGTGGGCCCCCAGGCGTGTGGTGATGGCATCCAGCGCATCGTGGATTCGTGCGGGCGTCATCCACTGGCGAAGGGTTTCCGAAAACAACAGCCGTGGCCCCTGGCAGGGTGTGAACGGAATGGCAATCAGCAGCTTGGGATAGTAATCCATGCCATAGCGCTGATAGGCATCGGCCCAGGCCCAGTCGAAGACGTATTCTCCCATGGAGTGAGCTTTCAGGTAGGCCGGAGCCACTCCGGCAAGCCGGTTGTCCAGGTAGAACGCCAGATGGGCCGGTTGCCAGCCTGTCGCGGTGTTTGTGCAGCCAGACTCTTCCAGTGCAAGCAGAAACTCGTGTTGAAGAAAGGGGTTATAACGGCCGACAAACCCGTTCCAGTCTTGCGGATGGATGTCATCAATCGACTGGACGGGGCGGATTGTCAGTTCTGCGGTACCGGGTTCTGGCATGGTCGGGGCTTCTCCGTGGTTTACCCAGTACCATACGTCAGAACCCGGCCTGTGATCACTGCTCGGAAGTGCTGTTTTCCATGTCTTTGCAGCGCTTTTCCATTTTCTTTTGCCGTTTTTCCATCTTGGCGCTGTGTTTCTCTCGCCTTTCCTCGTGGATCTCGTCCCAGATCTCGCGTTGCTCGTCGGTCAGTTTCAGGCGATCCGCCATGTCGTTGCGGTGCTCTGCCCATTTTTCCTGGCGCTTTTCGTCATTGAACCAGCCTTTGCCCTCGCGCATGTTCTCGCACATCTCGGCTTTGTCGTGTTTGCCGCGGTGGTGTTCGCCGTGGTCCGAGGCCATCGCCATTGGGCTGGTCAAAAGAGTTGCTGCGATCAACGCGCTGGCAATGCGTCCGGAAGTGATGTGTTTCATTGGGTGTTCTCCTGTGTTGTAAATGAGCCTGCTCCAGCAGGCCCGGTCTGAACTCACAGGGACTATGCTAGCGGAGGACGGTGTCAGGCGGCGTCAGCGAACTGTAAAGGTTATGCAAAGGAAAATGATGCAAATCAGTGGGCTTGTGGGAGCGTGTTAGACTGCATTCAGTCACAACGGAGGATTGCCATGCAGAACCGGGTGCTGTTGGTTGAAGACGACGAGGAGTTGCGGGAACTGCTGTCCCGCTATCTGACCAATCAGGGCTTCACCGTAAGAGAAGCCGCAAACGGTCAGGATGGATTGTCACTGGCGCTGGGGCAACACTGCGACCTGGTGGTGCTCGATATCATGTTGCCGGATATCAGCGGCCTGGAAGTGCTGCGTCAGTTAAGGGCAAAAACCCATCTTCCCGTTGTACTGCTGACGGCCCGTGGCGATGAGACGGATCGAATCGTGGGTTTTGAGGTTGGCGCGGATGATTACATACCCAAACCCTGCAACCCCCGGGAACTGATCGCTCGGCTACAGGCGCTGCTTCGCCGAGTTGCCTGGGATCAGGAGGTGGGGATGGATGAATCAAGGGCCTACGGCGACTTGCGGGTCGAGCCGGTTCATCGTCGGATCTACCAGAACGACGTAGCGCTGGACCTGACGGCTACCGAATACGAAGTATTGCAGGTTCTGCTGGCCCATGCCGGCAGTGTGGTACGCAAGACGGATCTTATGCAGTGGGCTCTGGGTCGCCGGCTGGAAGCCTACGATCGCACCCTGGATATGCACATCAGCAACCTCCGAAAAAAACTGGGAAATGATGACCCGCCCCGAATCGAAACCGTACGCGGGCTGGGCTATAGCTATCGGGTGCCGGTATGACCCGGCGGCTCAGATTCCCCCTGTTCTGGCGGATCTTCCTGTCGATCTGGCTGGCTATGGCGATCACAGTGCTGATGAGTAATGTGGCAACCCGTGCCCTGATGGAACGGGAGCGAATGGCCATCGAACGACAGGTCGGTCTGCGGGAGCTGGCGCTGGAGGCTCTGGTGGTCAGGGAAAACGAGGGCCGCGGAGCGGCCTGGCGCTTCCTTAAGGAGCAGGGGCGGAGCCTGGACCTTCACCTGTTACTGATAGACGCAGATCGCCACGACGGAGACCTGCCTTCATCCATCCGCGAGCGGATGAAATCGGGTGGTTGGCACCGGCAGAAACCGGCAGTTATTGAGGTCGGTGCGGACCATCGCCTGGTGGCCTGGCCCCGCCTGGATGGCGAGGGCTGGCTTGATCCCAAGTTGTTCCGTCTCCTGGAACTGGGGCTGGCGTTCGTTATCATCACGCTTGCCTGTTGGTGGATTGCGCGTCTGGTTTCCCGCCCCCTTAAACATATGGAATCCACCGCTCGTGCCATTGCTGGAGGGGACAATGCGCTTCGGGTCAGTGATCGCATCGCGAGTCGACGGGACGAGGTGGGTGCTTTGGCGACAGCCTTCAATGCCATGACCCAGCAACTGTGCAGTTTGCTCGATCGCCAGACACACCTGTTGCGTGATATATCTCACGACCTCCGAACCCCCCTGACGCGGCAACGGATTGCCATTGAGCTGGCCAGTGACGGTAGCGTGGATGCGGATCTGCTGGCCTCGATCCTGCGGCAGAACGAACGTCTGGAAGCGATGACCTCCCAGATCCTGACGCTCTACCGGGTCTCGGAGCAAGGAGGCGATATCGAGCGGGAAGCCGTGCAGCCAGTCGTGGTGATCAATGACGTTCTGAGGGATGCGGCGGACTACGCCGAGCACCGGGGAGTGGATTGCCAGCTTATGGTGGATGAGGGCTGCCGCAACACGTCGTTGTTAGGGGATCGCGGGCTCATCCAGCGTGCGCTGGACAATGTCCTTCAGAATGCCCTGGATCATACGCCGCCGGGAAAGAATGTGCATGTCGCGCTGCGCTGTGATCAACGGCACTTGTTGGTGGAAATACGGGATGAAGGCCCAGGTGTGCCTGAAGACGTTCTGCCCCATCTCTTTGAGCCCTTCTACAGGGCTGACAAGTCCCGCGGGGGCAAGGGGTGGGGGCTTGGTCTGGCTATTGCGAGGGACATTGTTGCCATCCATGACGGCCGGATAGAAGCGCTCAATGGCGAGCCGGGCGGTTTGATGGTGGTGTTGAGATTTCCGCTCTTTACCTCTGGGTGAAGAGGATAGAAAGGCTTGATGTTGGCCTCATGATGGCTGTGTGTCAGGAACTGGTTTTATGTCCAAGGATTACCCGATACCCGCTGGCTTTCTTGAGCGGGAGACTGAGATCAAAAAGAGTCGGTTTATTGCCCGGGTTGCGCCGGTGTCGTCCCGGGATGAGGTCAAGGCCTGGCTTGAACAGGCCCGGAACGACCACCCGGATGCTCGTCATATCTGCTGGGCTTATCAGATAGGCCGGCCCGGCGCGGCCGCTGAAGCCGCCATGAACGACGATGGCGAACCATCAGGAACGGCCGGTAAGCCCATTCTCAGTGTCATTCAGCACAAGGACCTGGGAGACGTGCTGGTGATGGTGATACGGTATTTTGGAGGTATTAAACTCGGGGCTGGCGGCCTCGTCAGGGCCTACGCAGGAGCAACCGAAGCTGTCCTTTCGGGGGTTGAAAGGGTGATTCAGCAACCCATGTCACAAGTAACGGTGACGATGACCTTCGCAGATGAGCAGCCACTCAGGCATTGGTGTGACCAAAACGGTGCCGAGATTGGCAACGTTGGGTACAGCGCCGGTGTAACGGCTGACGTGAGCCTGGTGGATGAGCGGAATCAGGAATTTACGGCGTTTTGCGAGAGCCGGGGTATGGGTTACCGTTTTGACAGCTAAGGAACCATTTGCGAAACGCTTCGTGTCGACTGTGCGTATACTTTAATAAATGAAGTATGGAAAGAGGCAACCAAGATTATGAAAGCTATCGTTGTGTCCCTGTTTTTGATGGCCCTGACGGGCTGCGCCAGCAACGTAGTCACCGACTACGATTCCAACGCGGTCTTCGGTAACTACAGTTCCTGGGCATTTGCACCGAAGGGCGAGGACCAGTCTTTCACCTCGCTTGATGGTGGTCGGATAGAGAGTGCGGTTGAGCGAGAGCTGAACCGAAAGGCCATGCGTAAAGTGGGCGAAAGCGAGGCGGATCTGCTTGTCACCTGGCAGGTGGTTGAGGAGGAGCGTCTCGAGCGCAGCGGTGTTGGGCTCGGCTTCGGTTTCGGCAGTGGTAACTTTGGCTGGGGGCTGTCGTCGGCTCCACCAGTGCGTGAAATCCAGGAAGGCAAGCTGGTGGTGGAGCTGGTAGACACGGAGACTGATCGTGTCGTCTGGCGCGCAGCAAGCCGGCGCTATCTGAATGAGAACCAGGCAACCGAGTCGCGGCGGGAGCTGATCGACGAGATTGTCGCGGACATGTTCGAAAAATACCCTCCCGGGGCGTGAGTGTCTCAACAGGGCTCTTAAACAACATGAGGACGTTATGAAGAATCGTTCTGGGGGACTGGTGTTCTCCACGGAACAGGGGCGTATGTGCCCGGACTGTCGCCACCCCGTTGATGAATGTGTTTGCGGGGCACCGGCTCGCCCCTCCGGTGATGGCGTTGTGCGCGTCAGTCGGGAAACCAAGGGGCGCAAAGGAAAGGGCGTTACCTTGATTACCGGTATTCCGATGGACGACAAGGAACTGAAAGCGTTCGCGAAGGTGTTGAAAGCCCGATGCGGAACCGGCGGCACGGTGAAAGAAGGCACCGTGGAGATCCAGGGTGATCAGCGAGACCTGCTGGTGCCCCTTTTGAAGGAAAAAGGTTGGACGGTGAAACGGTCCGGTGGCTGACATTGTATACTCATATGTATACTATGTGGCGTTCTGAACTTGTTCAACCGGAGAAAATGGATGCACGTACTGGTGCTGGGTGCAGGTGTTGTTGGTGTTACAAGCGCATGGTTCCTGAGGCAGCAGGGATATGACGTGACGGTAGTGGACCGGCAAAATCAGGCAGGCACCGAAACCAGTTATGCCAACGGCGGCCAGATATCGGTATCCCACGCCGAGCCCTGGGCCAATCCTTCTGCCCCCCTTGAAGCTACTTAAATGGCTGGTCCGGTCCGATGCACCGCTGCTTTTTCGTCCCCGCCTGGACCCGGTCCAGTGGCGCTGGGCGATGGCTTTCCTGAAGCAGTGCACGGCTTCCCGGGCGGCTTACAACCTTCGGCAGATCGTGAATCTGGGGATCTACAGCCGCGCTCATTTACAAGCGTTGCGCCAGGAGATCGGCATTGAATACGACCACCTCGAGAGAGGCATCCTGCATTTCTACACCAATCCTGAGGAATTCGAATCGGCCCTGAGGCCGGCCCGCATGATGCGAGAACTGGGGTGTGATCGTCAGGTGATTGACACCAACAGGGCCGTCGAACTGGAACCCGCCCTGGCTCCAGTTAAAGAACGGATTGCCGGCGCCACGTACACCGCGGAAGATGAATCCGGTGATGCCCGTCGATTCACTCAGTCCCTGGCGAAAAAGGCTGAGGAAGCCGGTGTGGAGTTCCTCTACAACAGCGAGATCCTGGGGTTCGAGAACACCCAGGATCGTGTTCTCGGAGTCAGTGTTATACGTGAAGGTCGCCACCAGATCCTTCGTGCCGAGAACTACGTGCTGTGCCTGGGTAGCTTCAGCGCTATCCTGGCTCGAAAACTGGGCCTGACTCTGAACATTTACCCAGCGAAAGGCTACTCCATTACGGTGCCGGTGAAGAGTGAGGCCGCTGCCTTCAACGTCAGCCTTACCGACGATGAATACAAGCTGGTGTACTCAAGACTGGGCGACCGCATACGGGTCGCAGGCACCGCGGAACTGAGCGGCTACAACCGGGCACTGAACCTGACCCGCTGCCGAACGATCGTCCGGCGCACCGCAGAGTTGATGCCCGATGCGGGGCACTGGGAAAGGGCCGAGTTCTGGACCGGATTGCGCCCGGCGACCCCCTCCAATGTGCCCTACATCGGAAAGAGCCACTTCGGCAACCTCTACCTGAACACCGGCCACGGCACGTTGGGGTGGACACATTCCTGCGGTTCCGCGGCCGCTTTGGCGGACATTGTGGCTGGTCGCACCCCCGATGTGGATTTTGCGTTTACCGGGCTTTAGTGTTCCTGCAACTGATCCCGAATCAGTTTCTTGTTGATCTTGCCAACGCTGGTTTTCGGTATGTCGTCGACGAAATCAATCTGGTTCGGAATGGCCCACTTATTGATCTCACCGGAATCCACGAACTGCTTCAGGTGGTTCTGGATATCGTCCAATGACGCTTCCTCTCCCGGCTTCAGGGTAACCAGTGCGTGGGGCCGTTCGCCCCATTTCTCGTCGGGCACACCCACCACCGCTGCACCGGCGACGGCTGGATGCTGACTGATCAGGTTTTCCAGATCCAGGGAGGACAGCCATTCACCGCCGGTTTTGATGACATCTTTGATGCGGTCCTTGATCAACAGTGTGTTGTCTGTTTCCAGGCTTGCCACATCCCCCGTGTGCAGCCAGCCACCTTGCCAGAGCTCCTCGCCTTTCTCCGGCTCCTTGAAGTAACTCTGGGTCAGCCACGGTGCCCGGGCAACCACTTCGCCCTTGGCCTCGCCGTCGTGGGGGACCGGTTCGCCCTCCGGATTCACGATTTCCAGTTCCACCATGGGCACGGCAATACCGGTCTTGATGCGCTTGGAGGTCTGCTGCTCCAGGGGCAGTTCCAGATCCTCTGCTGTCAGGTGAGTGGTGCTGAGAAGCGGGCAGGTTTCCGACATGCCGTACCCCGTGTACATGGATACGCCCAGCTTCGCCCCGGCGTCACATAGGCCGCGCGTAAGGGCGCTGCCACCGATCAGTACGTGCCAGTTGCTGAGGTCGGCCGTCTTGATGGATTCGGTTGCCATCATCATCTGCATGACCGTCGGCACACAGTGGGAGAAGGTCACCTTGTGCTCCTTGAGGAGGTCGACCAGCAGTTCCGGTTCATAGCGTCCGGGGTAGACCTGTTTTATGCCCAACATGGTGGCCGCGTAGGGCACGCCCCAGGCGTGTACGTGGAACATGGGGGTCACGGGCATGTAAACGGACGAGGACCTCAGTAGCGGCATCTCATCATACGCAGACAAAGAGCCGGTCATGGCCAGCGTATGGAGAACGAGCTGGCGGTGACTGAAGAAAACACCCTTTGGATTCCCGGTGGTGCCGGTGGTGTAGAAGGTGGTGGCAACGCTGTTTTCGTCGAAGTCCGGGAAGTCGAACGTTGTACCGGCCTTGGCAAGCAGTTGTTCGTATTCGCCGAGTGATGGCAGTGATGTGGTTTTCGCTTGTGCCTCGTCACTCAGTTGGATGTAGTGTTTGACTGTTTTGATCTCGTCCTTCACACCTTCCAGGATGGGCAGGAAGTCATCGTGGACCATCACCAGGTCGTCTTCTGCATGGTTCATGGTGTAGACGATCTGCTCGGGCGACAGGCGTACGTTCACCGTATGCAGCACGGCGCCAATCATCGGGATGGCAAAGAAGCATTCCAGGTACCGGGGCGTATCCCAGTCCATCACAGCAACGGTATCGCCCGGTTTGACACCCGCGTCGGTGAGGGCGTTGGCCAGTCGGTTGATACGTTCAACCAGGTCGGTATAGGTGTACTTGCTGCGGTTGGCGTAAACGATTTCCTGTTCGGGAGAGTACCGGGGGCCGGAAAGAAGCAGTTGTTTGATCAGCAGTGGGTATTGGTGAGCGTTGTCTGCCGGCTTCAGGATGCGGGTCTGTGCCATGGTTCGGTGCCTCTCTCAATTGTTTAATTTATAACGAGAAGAGGGGTAAATCTGACACAGTTTCTGGCTTACGGAAACCTTTAGGCGAGAAAAAAGCGCAGATCCGGTGCAGCGGGATTCAAATGGCCCGCTGGTCCCGGTCTGCGCTCTCGATGGGGTGTTCGCGAGAGGTTATTCGCGAGAAACTATTCGTAAGTGCAGAGGTAGGCCGTGTCGATGTCAGTCCGGGCCTTGAAGCTGGCCTGTCCCGCCACTTCAAAAAACTCGCCGGAACCGTAGGTCATCCATTCTTCCATGCCAGGCAGGAGAACGGTCAATACGCCACTGATCACCGTCATGGTTTCTTTCTTGCTGGTACCAAACTCATACTCGCCCGGGCTGATCACCCCCACGGTAGCCGGAAGACTGGAGGTCTGGAAGGCGATGGATTTGGCCTTGCCGTCGAAATACTCGTTAACTTTCAGCATGGGATACGCTCCTCAAAATTGTGGGAGCCTACTATACGGGAATTTTGTGCAACTCCAATGACAAATTTGCCGTTACTGGTCCCAGGTATTTCCACGTGTGTTGTCGGTTGTGGATACGCCGATATGCATCGCCGCCTTTGCCAGAATGTTGGCGCTCACTGGAGCGGTCAGGAAAAGGAACACGGTGATGAGCACTTCGGCAATGCCTATACCTTCTCCTTTGCTGCTGAAGTAGATGACTGAGCCCAACACAATGGCGCCTACGCCCACGGTGGTGGCCTTCGTTGGGCCATGCAGGCGTGTGTAGAAGTCAGGTAGTCGAGCCAGGCCAATGGCGCCGACCAGGGTGAAAAAACCACCGACGATCAGTAACAGTGCAATGGCGTATTCGGCAATGGGACTCATAACGGGGAACCTCTGGTCACAGGATGCTTGCCTTGTAGGTTATTCAATCACGCTGCCGCGCTTCAGGTATTTGGCCATCGCCACGGTACCGACGAAGCCCATCACGGCGATCAGCAATGCGGCTTCAAGATACAGGCGTGTACCCAGCGTTATTCCGAGCAGGACAATCAGCGCGATAGCATTGATGTACAGGGTGTCCAGAGCCAGTACCCGATCCGGTGCATCTGGCCCTTTGATCAGTCGATAGACATTCAGTATCGCCGCCAGGACAACCATGGCAATGGTGACGTACAGCGCGATGGTAATCATTGAAACATCTCCTTCAGGCGTGCCTCGTAGCGGGTGCGGATCGCGTTGATCACCTCGTCGTCGCTCTCGGCGTCAAGAGCATGGATTAGCAGCAATGTTCTGTCGTCACTGACATCGGCGCTGACGGTTCCCGGTGTCAGGGAAATGGTGCTGGCCAGCATGGAAATGGCCAGGGGGTGCGTCAACTCCAGGGGATAGGAGACTAGTATCGGTTTGGGTTCGCGGCCGCTGAGTATCAGGCGGGCGACGGAAACGCTGGACACCAGGATATCGTAGAGGACAAGGACCAGATACGGCGGCAGCTTCCAGGGACGCGCGAAGAAGGGAGGGTCCGGCCAGAAGCCGCGGGTCAATTGTGGAATCATCCAGGCCAGGACCAGCCCCATGACAACACTGGCGCCAGAAACGCCGTCACTCAGGAACTGCCAGACGGTAAACAGGATGAGGCTGAGGTATGGCTGTGGAAAGCTCAGGCGGTCAAGCATTACTTTTCCTCCCCAACCATGGGTTTGCTCAGGATTTCTGTGTAGGCACTGGTGTCATGGAGCTGTGCCGCCGTATCTTCGGCGTAGCGGCTGATTGGCCCTGCCAGGATGACCATCACGATACTCAAAGAAATCAACGCGCTTGCCGATACAGACAGGGATGGTGTCAGCTTTTGAGGTTCTTCAATATGACCTTCCACGTTGCGCCAGAACACGATACTGCCTGCGCGGCTGTAGGCGATCAGCGTGAAAAAGCTGCCAATCAGCAACACGCTCCAAAGCCAGGCAACATCCGACTCGGTCACTGCCGACTTGAGAATCAGCAACTTGGCAAAAAATCCACTGAGGGGCGGCAGGCCCACGGCAGCCACCGCCCCCATCAGGAATAGCACACTCAGGAAGGTGCGGTTGGCGATCCGTGGCGCAGTGACAATTTTGTCCTGGGCGCTGCCACGTTGGCCATCAACGAGATCGGCCACCAGGAACAGGCCACCGGCCACCCAGGTGGTGTTGAGCAGGTAGAATAATGCAGCGGATGTGCCGGCCACCGTGCCAAACGAAATGGCGGCAAGCAGCGTCCCGACTGAGATAATCACCTGCCAGGCAATCAGTTTCCTCAGGCTCGCGGCACCCAGGGCCCCGATGACCCCCATGGTCAGGGTGATCAGCGCCAATGGGAAAAGCCAGTCCATACCCAGGCTCGCCAGCTCACCCGCCTGGTTGCCAAAGATCAGCGTAAAGACGCGGATAATGGCGTAGATACCCACCTTGGTCATGACCGCAAACAAAGCTGCGACCGGCGCCGTGGCGTTGGAATAGGCGCCGGGTAGCCAGAAGCACAGCGGCAAAATGGCGGCTTTGAGACCAAAAACCACCAGCAACATCATGCCACCCGCTTTCACCAGGGGAAGGTTCTCTTCGGCCACCTGCGGAATCTTGATCGCCAGGTCCGCCATGTTGAGCGTTCCGGTGACGCTGTAAATCATGCCAACGGCGATCAGGAAGACGGCAGAGCCTGCGAGATTCAGTACCACATAATGCAGGCCAGGAACGGTTCGGCTGGTGCCTTCGCCATGCATCAGCAAGCCATAGGAGGCAATCAGCAGGACCTCGAACGCGACAAAGAGGTTGAACAGGTCCCCGGTCAGAAAGGCGATGTTCAGGCCAAGTAGCTGGAAAAGGAACAGTCCGTGGAACTGACGGCTGCTTTCATCGGTGCCACCGATGGCATATATGTGACAGAACAGCGCCAGCACGGCGGTCATGACAAGCATCAACGCCGCGAGCCTGTCCAGCACCAGTACGATACCGAACGGCGGTTGCCAGTTGCCAAAGGCATAGAGGCGATAGCTACCGTCGTCGGCGAGAACAAGAAGGACGATCGCGGCAACCAGCATCAGCACCGTGGTGGCAATGGCGAGCGTCCGCCTCAGGGCGATGGGCGCGTACCCCATAAAAGCCTGCAGTATGCCGCCGATCAGCGGAATCAGTATGGGAGCGGTCAGCCAGTGGTTCATGTGTTGGCACCCTCCTGCTCTTGATCTTGCGGAGTGCTGTCCTGTTCTGGAACGCGGCCGTTGACATGGTCGTCATTGTCGTTGTCGGCAAGGCTTCGCAAGGACAGCACAACAACGAAGGCGGTCATCGCGAAACCGATCACAATGGCGGTCAGCACCAATGCCTGGGGCAGGGGATCGGAATAGGTTTCCGCGCTGCCGATGATGGGCTGGCCACCGGTCGCCAGCCGTCCGGACGAGAACAGGAACAGGTTAACGCCATAAGACAGCATGGTCAGGCCCACCACAACGGGAAAGGTGCGGGCTCTGAGCATCAGGTAAACCCCGGAGGCTGTCAAAGCCCCGATGACCACCGCGAATGCAAGCTCCATTATGAGCCCTCCTTATAGTTAGTACTCTTGATGGCCGAATGGGGCGACAGGCGACCAACGCTGGTCAGTGCCAGCAGTGTAGCGCCGATAACGGTCAGATAGACGCCGAGATCGAAGACCAGCGCCGAGGCTACTTCGAACTTTCCAACCACCGGCCAGTAGACGTAGTCGAACGTGGATGTGAGGAACGGATAGCCGAATGCGAAACTGCCTGCCCCGGCGATCAGTGCAAACAGCAGCCCCAGGCCGATGACGTTGTGGTAGCGGATTGAAATACGGTCCTGGGTCCAGGACATACCACTGGCAATGTATTGCAGGATCAGCGCCACCGCCGTGATCAACCCGGCGATGAAGCCGCCACCCGGCATGTTGTGGCCGCGCAGGAATATATAGGCGGAGATCATCAGGGCCAATGGCAGCATCGGCCTGGCGATCTGCTGCAGCATCATCGGGTACGCATCCCGCGTCCAGGGATGGCCCTGGCCGTCACCCGGAGGCGGGGTCAGATCAACATGTCGCAGCATCGCGTAAATGCCCAGTGCCGCAATGCCCAGAACCGTGATCTCACCGAGGGTATCGAAGCCACGGAAGTCCACAAGAATGACGTTGACCACGTTGGTGCCACCGGCGCCGGGTTTGCTGTTCTCGAGGAAGAACTCCGAAATCGACGTAAACGGCTGTGTCAGCATGGCCAGCGTAATGAGTGTCATGCCGATACCGGCTGCGCCAGCGATCAGAATATCCCTGATGCGGTGGCCTTTCGGCGTCTCGAAGGGTGTCCAGGATGGCATGTAGTACAGCGCCAGCATCAGCAGGACAATCGTCACCACTTCAACCGACAACTGCGTCATCGCCAGGTCGGGAGCTGAGAAGCGCGCAAAGCCGAGGGCAACAAGGAGCCCGACGACGCTGAGCAGAACCAGCGCAAAGAACCGGTCACGATGCACCGCCGCCGTGCCCAGGGCCGCAACCACCAGAATGGCAACCCCGATAAGTGTGGGCCAGTCCACCGGGCTGAGCCCATTGCTGCCAATGGCAATCCCCAGGTCCCAGAGCGGGAGCACCGAGACGGCAATCACGCTGACGATCAGCAGCATGGCGTAGCGCTGCAGTGAACCGTTCTCGATGTAGGCGGTAACGGTATGGGCAGTGTCCGAAATTTGGCTAACGATCGCTTCGAAGACCGCTTTTTCGTCAATTTCCTTGAAACGGGCATGGAAATCGAAAAACCGCTGGCGCTGGGTATACATCAGCAGACCACCGATGAAGGCTACGAAACTCATCAGCAGCGGCAGGTTAAAGCCGTGGGCAACCGTCAGTTGATACTCGGGAACGTCGCCGCCCAGTGTGGCGGACGCTGCGGCATAGAGCAGTGGGCCGACAGAGAACGCCGGGAACATGCCCACCATCAGGCAGGCGAAGACCAGGATCTCAACCGGTATCTTCATATACCGTGGCGGCTCATGGGGCGGAAAGATCGGCAGGTTGACAGGCCGACCGTTGAAAAACACGTCGTGGATGAATCGCGCCGAATAGGCCACGGCAAATATGCCGGCCAGTGTTGCAACAAGCGGAGGCAGATAGGCCCACAGGCCGGGAAGATTCAGTTCCAGGGCTTCGGCGAAGAACATCTCCTTGCTCAGGAAACCATTGAGCAGCGGCACACCCGCCATCGACGCTGCTGCCACCATGGCCAGCGTGGCGGTATGAGGCATGTAGCGCCAGAGGCCATTGATCCTGCGCATGTCCCGGGTGCCGGTCTCATGGTCAATAATGCCGGCGGCCATAAACAGGGACGCCTTGAATATTGCGTGGTTGATCACGTGAAAGACCGCGGCGACGGCAGCCAGCTGGGTCCCCATACCGAACAGCAGGGTGATCAGGCCAAGATGACTGACCGTTGAATGAGCCAGGAGGCCTTTCAGATCATGCTTGAACATGGCGACATAGGCGCCAATCAGCAGCGTGGCCATGCCGGTAAAGCTCACCATGTAGAACCACTGTTCGGTGCCGGCGAGGGCCGGGTAAAGCCGGGCCATCAGGAAAATGCCGGCTTTCACCATGGTGGCTGAATGCAGATAGGCCGAAACAGGTGTCGGCGCCTGCATGGCGTGGGGTAGCCAGAAGTGGAACGGGAACTGTGCGGACTTGGTGAACGCGCCCAGCAGTACCAGCGTCAGTGCCACCGGGTACATGCTGTGGTTCTTGATCAGATCCCCGGCGGCGAGAACGTCCTCCAGCTCATAGCTGCCCACGATGTTGCCAATCAGCAGAATGCCTGCCAGCAGTGCCAGGCCGCCACCGCCAGTGACGGCCAGCGCCATCCTTGCCCCGCGGCGGGCGTCCTTCTTGTGAGTCCAGAAGCTGATCAACAGGAACGATGTCAGGCTGGTCAACTCCCAGAAAACCATCATCAGCAACAGGTTGCTCGACAACACGATGCCAAGCATGGAGCCTTTGAAGCACAGCAGAAGCGCGTAGAACTTACCGACGTTCTCGTGGGGCTTCAGGTAGTAGCGGGCGTACAGGATGATCAATAGCCCGATAATCAGGATCAGCAGGGTAAAAAGCAGCGATAGGCCGTCCAGGCGAAAGCTGAAAGACAGCCCGATGGCTGGCAGCCACTCGGTGGTGTGCTGCACGATGCCGCCGTCGGCCAGGATTGCCCAATGGGGGTATAGTGCCGCCAATCCAATGATGGCGGGGACACAGGAAATTACGGCAATTGCCGTGCGTCCGCCCTGGGCGAACAGTGGAGCCGCCAGGGCTCCCAGAAACGGCAGTAAAACGACCAGCGGTAGCGACATCGCAACCTCTTAATTGGCTTTCTTCTTTATGGATGGAGATGCAAGTGTTGCCTGAGTTTAGCCCCCGGTCTCCGTGCTTGCACGGGCAACCATTTGAATGGTGGCCAGAATATCAGCTGTGATGGGGTGGATCCGGGAAGTAGGGCAAGCTGCCGCGATGCTTCTTTGCATCAGCAGCGACCGGTGAAAAACCGGGATGTGTATTAGCCAGGGACCTCGCGGTCGTCATGGTTGCTCCGATAATCAGTTACCCCGGCTGATGATACGTGGCCGTCTACGCAGGTCAAGTACGCTGACCATTTATCCGCGTTCAGAAATCACGGCGGTCCCGGTAGGGTTTGTCGGGAGAGCCGGAGTTCCGGGCAACGGCAATGCGCTGATTCGCCCGCCCGAGTACCTTTTTCTGCAGCTTTGTTTCCCAGTCCAGTGCGGTTTTGTCGGTGGCGTTCCAACTGCGGTTGAACAACAGCTTACTGGCGGCGACGGCGTCTGGGGAGCGCTCGGCAAGCTCCCGTGCGAAGTTTATCGCTTCTGCCATGGGGTCATCGTTTACGCGGCTGACCAGACCCATGGCTTTTGCTTCCGTACCATTGAATTGCCGCGCAGTCATGGTCAACTCCTTGGCCAGATCAATGGGAACCAGTTCCCGCAGCGTCACGGTCAGGCTCATGTCCGGGATCAGCCCCCACTTGCTCTCCATGATGGAGAACGTGCAGTCGGTGGTGGAAAACCGAAAGTCAGCTCCCAGCGCAATCTGGAAACCACCGCCGAAACAGTAGCCATGGGTAACGGCAATCACTGGTGCCGGTACATCCCGCCATAAATAGCCGACATCTTGGGCGAGATTGCTGATCCTGCGGCCAGGTTTGACCAGCAGCTTGAGGAAGTTCACCGGATTCTTCGACACGGTCTTTACATCCAGCCCGGAACAAAAAGCGTCTCCGGCACCGTTCAGGATGATTGCACGCACACTGCGGTCTTTCCTCAGGGTTTTGGCCGCCCTGGTGATGGCCTCGAACATGGGCATGTCCAGGCCGTTGTATTTCTCCGGGCGGTTCAGGGTCACGATGGCGATGCCATCCTCGATGGTGATCAATACCCGTTCAGATTCGCGTGCGCTCATAGTGTGGGTTCCATGTCATACGTTAGTCGTAGGCCGCTATGCTACCATGTTGCCTCCTGATGAAAACGTCCGCGTGAGACGAGACGACCAAACGATCAATCAAAGAGAAACAACATGACCGCAGCCTATCCGAACCTGCTGAAACCCCTCGACCTGGGTTTCACTGAGTTGAAAAACCGCGTGCTTATGGGCTCCATGCATACCGGCCTGGAAGATCGTTTCTGGAACATCCACAAGCTTGCCCGTTATTTTGCCGAGCGTGCCGAAGGCGGCGTTGGGTTGATGGTCACCGGTGGTTTTTCGCCCAACTTCGTGGGGCAGCTTTCACCGCTGGCCTCCACTATGAACCATCGCGGCACGGCCATGCTTCATCGCCATGTGACCTCTGAGGTCCACGACGCCGGGGGCAAGATCTGTCTGCAGTTGCTCCACGCCGGCAGATACGGCTACCAACCCTTCAGTGTATCTGCCTCGGCCACCAAGGCGCCCATTACGCCGTTCAAGGCCCGTGCGCTCTCCACCAAGGGGGTCGATAAGCAGATTGATGACTTCGTCAACGCTGCAAAACTGGCGAAACTGGCCCGTTATGACGGCGTTGAGGTTATGGGATCGGAAGGGTATTTCATTAACCAGTTCCTGTGTGAGCGCACCAATAAACGCACTGACAAATGGGGCGGACCGTTCGAGAACCGCATGCAGTTGCCGGTGGAGATCGTTCGCCGCATGCGGGAGGCGGTCGGCCCCGAGTTCATTATTATTTACCGCCTGTCGATGCTGGACCTGGTGGAAGGTGGGCAGACCTGGGATCAGGTGGTGCAATTGGGCAAAGCCATCGAAAAAGCCGGTGCCACCATTATCAATACCGGTATCGGCTGGCACGAAGCCCGGGTGCCAACGATCGTGACGTCGGTGCCGCGGGGCGGTTTTGCAGACGTAACCGCCAAATTTTATGGCGAAGTGGACATTCCCGTGTGCACCACCAATCGCATCAACACCCCGGAGAAAGGTGAGGAAATCCTCGCGGCGGGCAAGGCGGATATGGTGTCCATGGCGCGGCCGTTGCTCGCGGATTCGGAATTTGTGCGCAAGGCAGAGCAGAACCGTAGTGACGAAATAAACACCTGTATTGCCTGCAATCAGGCCTGTCTGGATCACGTGTTCCAGCTCAAGCGGGCATCCTGCCTGGTGAACCCACGCGCCTGCCACGAAACCGAACTGGTACTGACGGTGGCTCCGGTCAGCCGCCGCGTGGCGGTGGTCGGAGCCGGTCCCGCTGGCCTGGCCGCCGCGACCACTGCCGCCAAGCGGGGTCACAAAGTGACGCTGTTTGAAGCGGATGACAAAATTGGTGGCCAGTTCAACTACGCCAAGCGCATCCCCGGGAAGGAAGAGTTCTATGAAACGCTGCGTTACTACCAGCGCCAGATCGAAATCCTGGGTATTGAACTGAAGCTCAATGCCCGCGTGGATGCCGATGCGTTGGGAGAACAGGGCTTTGACGACGTGATCATCGCCACGGGCGTGAAACCGCGGACGCCTAAAATCGACGGCATCGACCACCCGAAGGTACTCGGTTATCTCGATGTCCTGCGCCACAACAAGCCCGTGGGCCAGTCGGTAGCGGTGATAGGTGCCGGCGGTATTGGCTTCGATGTCAGCGAGTTCCTCACCCACGAATTGGGTCATCACCCTGAGGGGGAGCAGGTCAGCATGGCAGACTGGCAGGCTGAGTGGGGCGTTGATCCGCAATTCGACGGGCCCGGCGGGCTGGCTGAACGCAAGCCGACATCGTCACCTCGCAAAATTTACCTGATGCAGCGCAAAAGCAGCAAAGTCGGCGGTGGTCTGGGCAAGACCTCTGGCTGGGTGCATCGCAACAGCCTCAAGCATCGTGATGTTGAAATGCTGAGGGGGTGTAGCTACGACAAAATTGATGATGACGGACTGCATATCACGCTCTCCGACAAGGACGGAAAGGTCACCGAGAGCAAGGTTCTGGCTGTAGACAATGTCATCATATGCGCAGGTCAGGAGTCGTTCCGGGCGTTGTTTGATGATTTGGCCAATCGGGGAATTCAGACTCATTTGATCGGTGGCGCGGATGTGGCGGAAGAGCTGGATGCCAAACGAGCGATTCGTCAGGGGACGGAAGTGGCTGCCCGGCTTTGACCGGATGGACAATTTTGGTCACAAAGTGATCGTTTTGATCATTTTCAGACAGTAGATTATTCGGTCACCGTCAGGGTGGCCGACCATCGTCTACCGCATGGCTTTCAAGGCCTCACTAATGGCGTCAGCCTCGGCCGACAATACCCGATAGCGAAGGCTATCGGCCTGCTGACTGGCCTGAAGTAGCTGTTTCTGCTTCATGTCGTAAAGGCGATTGAGCAGTGCGCATTGCTGGTTTTTTTGCGGTGCGGTCATGGTATTACCCTCCACAGGGAATAGCCTGTGTCAGTTATTTTTACGTTTTGCCTCGGCTTTTGGCCTTGTAGTGAAAACTAAGCATAACCCGGGCCAAAAGCGCTCGGGTTACCTCCCAAATCTCGCCCGATAAATACCGGGTGCCAGTCCTGCAGTTTCAGAACAGCGGCATCGGAATGATAGCGCCGGGCCTGCAGGGCTCCGTAAGGCGCCTGACTGGTCCGCCCCGCATCAATCACAAACGCCTCCGCCAGCAGAAACGCCCCCGTGCAGTTACTGGCCAAGCGGACCTGTCCGGTTGGCGCCTCCCGAAAGCCGCCGAGCCAGTCAACCAACCTGGGATTGGCCTCCAGAACCTGCGCAATCGGCGCGCCAATCGTGGGAACAATGACCAGGTCTGCCTGCGAATTACCGGTGGGAATGTCCCGCCAGTCCCCATCGGCCATCAACGTTATCCCATTGATACACCCACAGGGCCGACCACCCTCGGTCAGCAATTGAGTGGTGAACTGCTGTTCCGGAGGCGTATCGTTGATGCGTGCCCAGGTTACCCCTGCAAGCCGAAACAGGTCGATAACCCCCGTAATCGCACTGGCCAGCGCCCCATCAAACCCAATAACAGAAACCGTTCGCATACCACCTCCAAATCAGGGCGCCAGCCGGGAAGACCCTCCCGGGACTGTCGGCAGCATGGACGCTGCCGTCAAGCGTACACGGACGTATTCACAGCGTGTCCCGGGAGGGTCTTCCCGGTTGGTGCCCGTCTGCCGAGCACCACAAGCCGCGCATTCACAAAAGGAGACCTGGAATAAAAGTGGCAATTTTAACCATGATTATGTCATTAACGCCGGTTTCAACAAAAACAACCGTATGAGAGGCTATACGCCATAAACAGGAGACCCGAAATGACCGACACCCTGATTGACCGCCGCGACCTGGCGTTCCAACTCTACGAAGTACTCGACACCGAAAGCCTCAGCGAACGCGAGCGCTTTAGCGAACACAGCCGCGACACCTTCGACGCCGTCATCGAAACCGCCGACAAAATCGCCCGTGACAAATTCGCTACCCACAACAGCGCCGCCGACAAAGACGAGCCAAAATTCGTCGACGGCCAGGTGGAAATGCTGCCCCAGGTCAAAGAGGCCTTTGATGCCTACGCCGATGCCGGCTTCATTGCCGGGCGCTACGACTACGAACTGGGTGGCATGCAACTCCCCGAATCTGTCATGGCAGCGTGTAACGGCTTCTTCACCGCCGCTAACCCGGGCACTGCGGGTTACCCGTTCCTCACCACCGCTGCCGCCAACCTGATCCGCGTGTTCGGCAACGACCAGCAGAAAAGCACCTTCCTGCCACACATGCTCAGCGGCCGCTTCACCGGCACCATGGCCCTGACCGAGCCCCACGCCGGCTCGTCACTGGCTGATATCCGCACCTCCGCCACGCCGACTGACGACGGTCATTACCTGATCAAAGGCGCCAAGATCTACATCTCCGGCGGCGAACAGTCCCTCACCGAAAACATCGTTCACATGGTGCTGGCGAAGGTCAAAGGCGCCCCGGCAGGCGTAAAAGGCATCTCCCTGTTTATCGTGCCGAAATTTATTGTGGATGAAGAAGGCAACGCGACTGAACGTAACGGCGTGAACCTGGCCGGCCTGATTCATAAGCTGGGCTACCGCGGGACTACGTCAACGGCGCTCAGTTTTGGTGACGACGCACCCTGCCATGGCTATCTGGTGGGCGAGCCCCACCAGGGCCTGAAGTACATGTTCCAGATGATGAACGAAGCCCGTGTGGGGGTCGGCTTCGGCGCCGCCGTGATTGGTTATCGTGGCTACATGCACAGTCTGGAATACGCCAAGGACCGCCTGCAGGGCCGCAAGCCGTCAGAAAAGAACCCAGAGGCACCCCAGGTCCCCATCATTGAACATGCCGATGTGCGACGTATGCTGCTGGCCCAGAAAGCCTACAGTGAAGGTGGCCTGGCGCTGTGCCTTTACGGCGCACGCTTGATGGACGACCAGCACACCCATCCGGACGAGCAGAAACGGATGGAAGCCGGCAAGTTACTGGATCTGCTGACGCCAGTTATCAAGGCCTGGCCATCCGAGTTCGGCCCGAAGGCCAACGACCTGGCCATCCAGGTCTATGGCGGTGCCGGTTACACCCGCGAATACCCGGTGGAGCAGTGCTGGCGGGATAATCGCCTGAATCCGATTCACGAAGGCACCAACGGCATCCAGGCGCTGGACCTGCTGGGTCGCAAGATCTGGCAGGATCAGAGCCACGGCCTGCAGTTGCTGATGCAGGAAATGCAGGTGGACCTGGAAGCCGCCACCACCGATCGGTGCCAGCAATGGGCGCTGTCCCTCAGTGAAACCCTGCAGCAAGCAGTGAAAGTGACCCAGAGCCTGGGTAAATCCCTGATGTCGGAGGATCCCGACCGGGTGTTGGCCAACGCGTCCTGCTACCTGCACCTGTTCGGACATATCATCGTATCCTGGATGTGGCTGCGTCAGGCCAACGCCGCCGCCAAGGCCCTCGGTTCTGCCAACAGCGACGAAGAAAGGAACTTCTACCAGGGCAAGCTACAGGCCGCCCAGTACTTCTTCCATTGGGAGTTGCCCACCGTGGCTCAGGATCTGGTGCTGCTCCGCAACCAGGACGACACCTGCATGAACATGAAGCCGGAGTGGTTCTGAAACTGGCGGACTGACACAATCTAAACCAGACTGTAGGCTGGCCCCGGAACGCAGGTTTCAGCGTACCGGGGCGCTTTTCTATCCTGCTGCACCCACAGGGAAGAAGCTGCCATGACGTCGGGACACGCCTCCAATGCCTATCGCCCGGTACGCTGTGAAATTCACAGTTTGCTCAGGGAGTATCTGACTTCTTCAAAACTGGCCGAGATTGTCTATCGCGACGATGCCGGTCAGATCTGTATGACCCACGATGTCATCCGCGATCTTTTCAGTCGTGCTGGCCAGGAATTTGTTTTCCTCGGGCGGGGGCACATGGTTCGCCTTGATCACGTGCTGACACTGGACGGTAAGGTCGTGGCCGGAGCGAATTGATGGCTACAGGTTATTGCTTTCCCTAACTTATTGTCGCTGCTAACAAAAGCGTAATTCTCAGGTAATTGTGCCCGCTCAGTCACGGCCGTAGACTTGTCGCTGTTGTTTTCACACGCCAAAGAAAGGACACAGTTATGAACAAGCTGACACTGAGTGCACTGGCACTGCTGATGACACTGGGCCTTGCAGCCTGCAGTCAGGATGACAATGAGGGCGTCGATCTCGAGGAAGCCGGCGACAACGTTGAGGAAATGGCGGATGACGCCGGCGATGCGGTCGAAGAGACCTACGAAGATGCCACCGGCCAGAATGACAGCGCCTGGGACGAAACCAAGGACGCTGCTGGAGATGCCGCCGAAGAAACTGGCGAAGCAATGGAAGAGACCGGTGAGGAAATGGGCGAAGCCGCTGAGGAAGCCGGCGACTCCATGCAATAAGATTGCGTCTGTGGCCTGCCCTTTATGGGCAGGCTTTTTTGGTTGTAAGAAATTGTTAAAGAAACTGTCTTTTTACTGTCTGAAATCTGTCACCTAACCCACCGACACTGTTCTCTCGAAAACCAATAACCCACCCGAGAGAGAGCAGGACCATGGCAAAGCATGACCTGGATCCCAACTACCTGGATCCCAATTACGAGCCCGTCGTCAACCATTCAAGCAACACGCCCTTTCATCAGGTCCTCGCGGCCCGTATGCAGCGCCGTACCGTTATGAAAGGTTCCGTTGGCGCCGCGTTGGCCAGCGTTATGGGGTTGGGCCTGGCTGGCTGTGGCAGTGATGACGACGATGACAACGGTTCCTCCACAGGGGGAAGTTCCGCCAATACGGATCTTGGTTTCAAAGCGGTTGCTGTATCCACCGCCAATGAAGTGGTTGTTCCCGAGGGCTACTCATCCGTGGCTTTTCTTCCCTGGGGCACCCCGATCACCGGATCCTATCCCGAGTATAAAGCGGATGGCACCAACACCGGTGCCGATCAGGAACAGCAGATGGGCATGCATCATGATGGTGTTCATTTCTTCCCGATTGACCAGAAGGCCGGTGGTAACAGCTCAACGGAAGGCCTGTTGGTGATGAATCATGAGTACATCAATCAGTCTGCACTCCATGCCAATGGCCCGACCAACGCCGGTGATAATGGTGGCGTGCGCCCCGCCGATGAGGTTCGCAAGGAAATTGCCGCTCACGGTGTGTCTGTTGTCCACATCAAGCGTGACACCAACGGTACCTGGGACGTCGTCTTCGGCAGCCCATTCAATCGTCGCATTACGGGCAACACCGAGATGGACATTCGTGGCCCGGTGCGTGGTTACAGCAAGCTGGTCACAACCTACAGTCCCGACGCGACCGAAACTCGCGGCACCCTGAACAACTGTGCGATGGGCCCAACGCCCTGGGGCACCTACCTGGCCGCGGAAGAGAATTGGCACGGTTACTTTATGAACGCGAACGCGGATCGCCCGCGCGAGCAGGTTCGACACGGCGTTGACGATACCTCAAGGTATGACTGGGAACTGGCGGATAGCGGCGCAGATCAGTATGTACGCTTTAACGTCACGCCGACCGGGGCGACTGCGACCGACGACTATCGCAACGAAGCCAACACCTATGGCTTCATGGTTGAGATTGATCCGTTTACGCCGGAAAGCAAACCCCAGAAACGCACTGCGTTGGGACGCTTTGGTCACGAGGGCGTCATCTTTGCGCCGGCGAAGGAAGGGGAGCCGGTGGTGTGTTACTCCGGTGACGATTCCCGTTTCGAGTACATCTACAAGTTTGTGTCGTCTCAGCCTTACTACGCCGCGACGGCCGGTGGCTACCTGCTGGATGAGGGTACCCTGTACGTTGCCCGCTTCAACGACGATGGCTCTGGTGACTGGCTGGCGCTGGATCTGGACGACGCGGATTTCGCCAGCAAGGTTGCTGCGGCCGAAGGCGGCATGGTCGGCGATATCCAGTTCGACGGTTTTGAGAACCAGGCTGATGTTCTGCTGAATACCCGCCTCGCAGCCGATATTGCCGGCGCTACGACGATGGACCGCCCGGAATGGGGTGCCGTTGATCCCAACTCTGGCGAGGTCTATTTCACCCTGACAAACAACTCGAACCGGGGCCAGCCAGGGTTCGACGACGTCAACGCCGCCAACCCGAACTCTCCCAATGCCACCGGCCACATCATTCGCTGGACTGAAGAAGGTAACGATCACACGGCTACCAGCTTTGACTGGGACATCTTTGTCTTTGCCGGCGAGCAGGGTACGGAAACTGTTGTTGATGGTGAGGCCGTCGTCTCCCTGAACGACGATAATATTTTCAACAGTCCGGATGGCCTCTGGTTTGACTACAATGGCCGCCTGTGGATCCAGACCGATGGCTCTGACGCTGACCCGTACTTCAACAACATGATGCTGGCCGCCAATCCGGAGACACGCGAAATCAAGCGCTTCTTCGTCGGGCCCCAAGGTTGTGAAGTAACTGGCGTTGTCAGCACACCGGACGTTAAGACCATGTTCGTGAACATCCAGCACCCGGATGGTAACTGGCCGAACGCGGCCGAGTCCCGTCCCCGCGACGCCACTGTTATCGTAACCAAGGACGATGGCGGTGTGATCGGCGCCTGATCGCCTGATAGAGGCGCCACGGGCGCACACCGACAAGAGCCAGCCGTAACGCCGGATTCTTCCAACAGGACGTCTCCGGCGTTGCGGCTTTTTTGTTTCAGTTTTTCCCCGATCTGCCGTAAAACCAGTATTGGTCAACTAAAGTAGCAGTTATAAGTAAAGGTCAATTCTTTACTCTCACGAGTAATCGTCAAAAAAGATGCATTCACTAACAATGAAAATCAAGAGGTGGATATGGGTTTGCTCAGTCGGCCTGTTCTGGTTTTGGGGGTGTCAGTCGCCGTTGTCGTCGCCTTTGGGGCTTTCCTGGTGGCGCCGGTGATAGGGTTGGATAGCGCGTCGCTGGTGGCGGGCGTGGTTATTGGCCTGGTCGTTGCCACCGCGTATCTGGTTTTACGCGTGCTGGAACCGGTTGAACGTTCCATCAAGCAGCTCAACGCCGGTGAGCTGTCAGCGGATAGTCCCCTGGGCAAACAGTGTGCAAGCCTCCTTGCGGATGCCAAAGCAGGGCGGGCACTGGTAGAAACCCTGTCCGGCAGTGCCGACAAAAGTGCCATCTCTGCGGCCCAGGTGTCCTACGCGGCCGACCAACTGAAGATTCGCCTGGACAGGCAGGTCAGCGAAACCGCGCAAATGGCGGAGTACGCGGGTCAGATCACCGAAAGTGTGCGTGAGTCTGCCCAGCAGGCCACCGATGCTGCGACCATGGCTCTGCAGAACCGTCAGGTGAGCGTCGAGGGCCGTGATGCGCTCACCTCCGCCATCAATAGCGTGCGAGCCGTGCACGAGCAGTCCGGCGAGAACCTCAGGTTAATTCAGGAACTGAACGAGAAATCCAACAAGATCCAGGGTGTCACTACCACCATTCAGGGCATCGCGGAACAAACCAACCTGCTTGCCTTGAACGCGGCAATTGAAGCCGCTCGTGCCGGCGACCAGGGTCGGGGCTTTGCGGTGGTTGCCGACGAGGTCAGGCAACTGGCCGGGCGAACCGCCCAGGCAACCGGTGAGGTGGCCGAAACGCTGCAGGAAATACGTTCCGATACCTCCCTGATTGTTTCGCGGATTGAGGACCTGGCCAAGAGCGTTGAGTCCGGCCTGGAGTCAGTTGAAAGCGTTGGCGAGCGTCTTGATCAGATTCGTGATCAGTCTGACCGTGTGCAGCAGCAGGTGGCGCGCATTGCCGAGATTGACCAGAACAACGAGCAGAGCCTGCAGCAGGTATCGTCGGCCATTGAAACGGTTCGGGATCAGATTACCGAGAGCGATACCAGCGTTGCGTCGCTTGCCCAGCAGGCAGCGACACTGATGGAACTGGCGGAAGAGGCCAACGCGGCATTTGCGTTGAACAGCGATGAAAGTTACCACCGCTTCTTCTACGACCAGGCCCGGCAGGGTGCAGACCGGATTGGTAAGCTCTTTGAAAAAGCGGTTCGCGATGGGCAACTGGCGGAAAGCGCCCTGTTTGATAAGAAAAGAACCCCCATCCCCAAGACCGATCCACAGAAGTATTCCAGCAGCTTTGACCGGTTCACGGACCAGCAATTGCCAGCCGTGCAGGAAGCGGTGAAAGGAGCTCATCCATCGATGGTCTTCGCGATTGCTGCCGCGCCGGATGGCTATGTGCCGACCCACAACCGTGATTTCGCCTATGCACCAACGGGCGACCCGAAAGTGGATCTGGTCAAGAGCCGCAGCAAACGACTGTTTAACGACCGTACCGGTGCCCGGTGTGGCAGCCATACCCAGAATATGCTGCTACAGACCTACCGCCGGGATACTGGCGAGGTTATGCATGACCTGTCAGTGCCGATCTACGTGAATGGCAAGCACTGGGGCGGCTTCCGCCTGGGTTACAAACCGGACAACCGCTAAGTCCTGGCGGTTTCCGGCTCCTGTTGCTGTGATACACTGCGGGTGTGCAGCCAGAGGAGAGTGACTTGTCCGAGCACGAATACATCCCCGCCAATGCAGACCCCATAGCACGACGTGAAGAGCCAGGCCGCAACCTGGCGGTGCTGGTTTATATCCTGCAAGCGCTGTCGTTCTTTGTCGGTGGCATTACCGGCCTGGTGGGTGTGATCATCAATTACGTCAAGCTCGATGACGTAAAGAGCACCTGGATAGAGCCTCATTTCCGTTGGCAGATACGAACCTTCTGGATCGGGCTGTTATGGACGGTGATTGGCATCGTGACGACGCCACTGATCATTGGCTGGTTTGTGTTGCTGGGTATCTCCATCTGGATCATCTACCGCATTGTGAAAGGCGCCCTGGCGTTGAATGACGGGAAGCCACCGGAACCTCACTGATCCTCGGTCACTTCTCTTAACCGGGTGGCGCTGATGGCACCGGCCAGCCCCATGGCGCCCAGCGTCAGTATCACCGCCACGTCGGATATCATCGATATCAGGGCTGTCAGCCCGCCCGTTGCCAGTAACAGCACCCCAATAACGGTATTGCTCACGGAGGTATAGTCGGTGCGTTTGTTGCCGCCTGCCATATCCACCAGATACGTTTTACGTCCCAGTCGAACCCCGGCATGCGCAATGCTCAGCACGAAGAACCCGGCGGGATAGAACCAGACGCTGGCGGTTGCTTCGCCCGCAAACAGTGCGGTCAGGCCCACCGCCAGGCAGGCGCCACTGGCGACAATGGCACCGCGAATCATTACCCGACGGCTGGACTCGTCCGCCATCCAGCCCCACACACTGGCGCTGATGGAACTGGCGAGGCTGCTCGCCAGCAGAAAGACGCCCAGAAGCCACCCGGTATCAGAGTTTTTCTGGGCGAGCACGACGAAGTAGGGCGACGCCAGCGCCGAGCACAACAGCAGGGCGCGGGTAATCACGAAGTGCCGGAAGGGCGCGTCGTCCCTGAGAAGGGACAGGCTTTTGAACGCGTCCCCAAGCGCATTGCCGCCACCGCCGGTTTCGCCCTCGTATTCATCAACAGAGGCGAATAGAAAGCCGGCAATGATCCAGAGGCAGGCGGCCAACAGGAGCAGGAGGGTGTAGAAAAGTACGCCAGGGTCACCCCGGTTCCAGAACAGCAAGGCGGTGAGGATGACCGTTGCGGTCCCACCGATGGTGGAGGCCAGGCCAGACAGCCGCCCTCGGCGTTTCTTCGGGATGCATTTTCCCTGCACGTCCTTCATGGACACCGAGCAGAACCCCCGGGCCAGGGAAAACAGCACCAATGCGCCCACCACGCCGGCGCCCGCGGCGTAGCCCTCCAGGAACCAGACGCTCGCTGCCATGCCCAGAACACTGGCCGCCTGGCCAAAGCTTCCCAGGGTCCAGAACCATTTGCGTACAGGCTTGCGCCGGACCCAGGCACCGATCACCATTTGCGGAATCATTGAGCCGGACTCCCGGATCGGAACCAGCCAGGCCACCAGGGCAGGCGCCCCGATAGCGCTCAAAAGCCAGGCCAGCACGGTCTTGGGGCTGATCAGCAAGTCACCAAGTTTGGTCAGCACATTGCTGCCGAGGATCAGGAAGAAGTTGCGTGGCACCTCCCGGCAGGCTTCATCGGGGATGTCCGTGCAGACCCGGGCGTCTTCTTCGTTGGCAATCAGGCTGTAAACCTGGTCGAGGGTGTCCTTGTTTCTGGCGGGCAAGTTGCCGTCCTCCTGAACAAATGGCTCATAAGGATACCAGCTAAGGCGAGTTGCCTTAAGGCAGGAGGGCCGCGTTGCGGGTGATTCAGACCAGGTGGTGGTCCCACTGGACCGGCAGATCGGCGATTTGCCGTGACTGATTGTCCTGCCCCAGGCGCACCAGTTTTCCGCGTCCGGAGGAGATCAGGAAATCGCCTCCTGCCAAAGCCTGGACGCCAGCGCAGTCGGGTATGGACGCCCTGGCCAGCAGTTCGCCAGTGATGCCATTGAACACCACGGCGGTGCCGCCCACTGGCGACGCGGCAGCGACAAGGTCGTTCTCGGGATGGGCAACAACGCTGGCGATGTAGTTGGCCAGTGCTGCCTGGGTATCCTCATCAAATCGGGTTTCCTGAAGCTCACCGCCTTCCAGCCGGGCGATGAGGGCGGGGGACTCGTGAAGGGGCCCCTGGTACTGGTAGGCAACGTACACCCGGCCGTTCGAACCGGTACTGACGTGACGGGCGCTTTGCTGGTGATGGGCCGGGTTGAACCGCCCAATAATCCGACCGCTGCGGCGGTTCATCAGGATCAGCGCGGGTTCCATGGTGTCGAGGTTCAGCTTGAGGCGATCGTAGTCCGGGTGGGTCAGTATGCCGCCCAGGCCAACCACCAGGGTTTCCCCGTCCGGGTGCAGTGTCAGCTCATGGGGGCCAATGCCCTGAAGCTTAAAGGTATCGACCCGCTGATAATTCTGCTCCGCGTCATAGACGGCAATAATGCCTTGCCCCGGCTCGTAGCGGCTGGCGGTGACATAGAGCCAGCGGCCGTCGGGGGAGAACACTCCGTGACCGACAAAGTGTTCCCCGGAAGCGGCCTTGACGCGATGTGTCCTGTTACCGCTGAGGGCGTCGAACCCGTAAAACGCCCAGCCGGGCCGGCGTTCGAAGAAGATGACCTGTGAGCCATCCGGGCGTGCACAGCCGCTGTGGCAACGGGTGTCGACCGGTGACTCCCATATGAGGTGACCTTTGCGGTTGATGGCACTAATGCCGAACTTACCCCCGGGCAGTCCCACGGCGCCGACGTACTGATCTGGCGCGTAATCAGCTTTTCGAGGCAGCAGACTGCAGCCGGACAGGGTGGCTGCCAGTCCTCCCGCCATACCCGCTTTCAGTAGTTGTCTGCGGTTGATAAGCGCACCTCCGGGTTTTCTGTTGCTACTCATCAGTCGCCGTCGCTGGAATTGAAGCCACGAATGACGCTGAGTTCAACCGCTGCCTGGTCATTGATCAGAGTGGTTAACTGGGAAACGTCAACGTAGAAGCCCTGGAGCAGGGAAAAGGCGTCGTCATTGGAAAGCAGCTCAGTCATGGGGCGATGGAGTTCCGGGAAGTGCTCCAGAACGTCCTTGAACTGGTTTTCAATTCGTGGACCCAGTTCCGGTTGTTCGCTTTCCTCAAGCAGCCGTGTCAGGCCTGGCAGGAAAGACTGCTCCAGACCATGGATGGTTGCTTCCATGGTCTTCAGACTACGGCCGCTACGCCAGGCATCGGCGGCGTAGACAGAACGATTGCCATTCCCACGGAGCCCCATGGGCTGGGCAAGCCGGCGATCCTCCAGAATCTCCAGGGCCGCCATGCCAGCCCGGATGGTGGTGTCGCGATATTGCTCCGTGGCCAGGTAATCCTCGCGGAACGCCTGCCATTGATCACTGAGTTGCTGGCTATTGGTTTCGATGTGGCTGGCAACTGCTCTCAGCAGGCCGCAGGTCTTTTCCGCGGGTAGGGCATTGTCGCTGGCGTTCAATGGTTCGTCGTACAACAGGTACTCCAGCATGGGAAAACCCTGTACGGCCACGCCGGACTCGGCGATGACCTCACCCGATATCGGGTCTTCCGAGTTCAGCAGGTAGCTGGCTTTGCGGGCAATGAGGTTTTTCGGGTCGGGCCAGAACTGGAACTGCCAGGCAAGGTTGTCGTTCTCCACCGGGCCAAAATCCACATAACGGACACGCTGCCACGCCAGGAAGGTGTCCAGCCAGGCTTGCTTAAGGGTATCGCGTGCCGCCTGTTCCGGCGCGCTGCAGTAGTCGACAGCCGCAACGGACAAGTCGCCCGCTTCGGCCGCCAGAGACTGGTAACCTGCGAGAATTCCCTGGTGCCATTGTTGTGTCGCGTTGCTGTTCGTTTCAGTCTGGCTGGCAGCCATCCCAGCAATTGGAACCAGTATCAGCGCGGCAATACCCACGGCTTTCGTTAATGGTCGCATGGCGTGTCCTCAGAGAGAGTTCAGGAAATCCAGGAGTGCCTCCCGGTCTTCGACGGGCATCTGACGGTAACGTTCAGCTGCCGGCCCGGCCTCGCCCCCGTGCCAGAGCACGGCTTCTTCGAGTGTTCTCGCCCGCCCGTCGTGGAGGAACCCGGACTGCGGATTGACCCGTTGAGCCAGGCCGATTCCCCAGAGCGGGGGTGTCCGCCATTCGTTGCCGTTGGCCAGGAATTCATCCCGACCATCGGCAAGCGCCGGACCCATGTCATGCAGGAGCAGATCGGTATAGGGCCATATGGTCTGGTTGCTGAGGTCCGGGCGGTCCGGGGCGATGCCGGTAGTGTGCCTTGGTGTATGACAGCCGGCGCAGCCGGTTTCATTGAACAGTTCCGCACCTTGTTGAACGGACACATTGTCCAGGTCACGGCGTGCCGGTACTGCCAGGCTTTTGGCATAGAAGGTCACGAAGTTGCTCACCTTGTCGCTCACTTCGGGGCTGCCGCCGTTGGCGAAGCGCCCACAGTTCTGCTCGGGCGTACAATCGGTTGCCGGTTTGAGGGTGGACGTCAGCCCCATGTCTCCAGCAAACGCCCCCATGCTTTGCTGATGAACGTTTGGTTCGGCAGCTTTCCAGCCGAATCGACCCGGCACGGTTTGCTGGCTGTCCAGGTCCCAGACTTGATTGAGTTTGCCGGAGAGGCCGTCGTTGTCCGTATCCTCCGGATCCGCCAGTGCTTGCAGGTCTTCAAGCGGTATGGCTTCCAGCAGACCCATGCCGATCATCTGCGGAGCCACCCGCGGAGACACCAACAGGTCTTCCGGGAGTGGGCCATAGTTAGGGTTCTCGATCCGGTAGACCGGTTTTCGTAGTTCTATTTCGGTGCCGTCCGACAGCGTCTCTGTCACCGATTCCCAGTCGATCACCAGATCGGCTTCAGGTTTGGCGGCCGGCAGGGCGGCGGTTTGCAACTGGCTGCCGTACACGGGGGCCGGTTTGAATCCGTGGGTCTTCAGGATATCCGCATCCTGCTCGGGATTGGCTGGCACGGCGAGGCGGAGGAACAGCGATATAGGTTTGTCGTCAGCGCCGGGAGGATGTCCACGGCCATCCTTTATGTGACAGCCCTGGCAGGAGTTGGTGTTGAACAGTGGCCCCAGTCCGTCGCGGGCATCCGTGCTGGCAGGGGCTTCGACCCAGGGGTTGCGGAAGAAACTGTTGCCGACACTGAAATCCAGGCGCCTGGTCATGGACAGGTTAGCCTGGGGCAGGGAATAGGCATTGTGATCGAACTGATCCACTGTGCCTTCGCCCCCCGTCTTGACCGTCGCCTGGATCGGATAAGGTTCCTGGGCGGCAGCCATGGCGAAGGCCGCTGCTACGGCCACTCCCGAAAACAAGGTCAGCAGTAGCAGGGGGCGTTGGCGCATGGTTTCTCTACAACGTGTCGTTACTTTTTAGTGGATAAGCTAGTTAGTGGATCAGCTAGAAGGTATGGCCGGCGTCATCAGGCTTGAGTGAGTCGATGCCCAGTTCGCGGGCGGCCTGTTCAATGGAACCGGTTTGTGCCACCAGCGCCATAATCGCGCCGTTTACGATCTCCGCGCCTTTCTCATTGCCTGGCGCGATCATCATATCGAATTTCATCGGCTCTGACTCGGCTTCGGCACGGGATTTCATGGTTTGCAGCGCCCCCATCGACTCTTCGAACTGCTGGCTCAGTGTCTCGTTCAGTTCCGGGTTGAGCTCGGCAACCAGATCGGACAGGGAAGGACCGGTCAGTTCAGAACCGTCAATCCGGGTGTAGCTGCCGGAGTAGATGTTGGCCACGCCCTGGCCGTTGTAGTAATGGGAGTTGTGGGTGTTGTCGCTGAAGCAGTCGTGCTCATCCTCGTAGGAATTGGCTTCCAGGGCGACTTTCATGCGCTCACCGGCAAGCTCACCCAGAGACAGGGAGCCCATGCCGAAGAACATTTTCTGGATGGCGGCGTCCGGTGCTTCGGCGAGCAGCTGGGAGCGGTAGTTGTCTTCCTGGCCGGGTGCCCATTGTGCAACCATCCATTCGAGATCGGTGATCAACAGATCGGTCGCGGCATCCAGGTAGGCGGCGCGGCGGTCGCAATTGCCATGGGTGCACTCCTCGCCCTGGGCGTAGTCCGTCGCAGGACGCTGTCCGGCGCCGCGATCGAAGCCGTGCAGGTCCTGGCCCCACATCAGGAATTCAATAGCATGGTATCCGGTGGCCACGTTGGCCTCCGAGCCTCCGATTTCGTTCAGCTCCGCCAGCAGGTCTGGTGTCAGGCTGGAAGCGTCGACCGTCGTGCCACCAATATTGATTTCCGTGCTGGCAACAATGTTTGCCGTAGCGCCCTCGTTGCCCAATTCGTACTGGTAGCCGTCTTCCTTTACGTAATCGATCAGGCCTTCGTCCAGCGGCCAGGCATTCAGTTGCCCTTCCCAGTCATCAACCACGGCGTTACCAAAGCGGAACACCTCAGTCTGCTGATAGGGCACCCGGGAAGCCAGCCAGTCCTGTTTTGCCTTTTGCAGATTTTCTTCGGTCGGGCTTTCCAGGAAGGTGTCTATTGTGCTGTCGAGGGACTGTGCGGCGGTCAGTGCGTCTTCAAAGTTTGCATGGGCCAGGTCGGCGTAGTGTTCCACGACATCGGATTTGCTGATGGCTTCTGCTGCCGCCGGCTCTTCGGCTGCCGAGGATGCGGTTTCGTCGCCGCTACTGCAGGCCGTCAGTAGCGTCGCGGAGATAGCGAACGCCAGGGGAATGCGTGATGCGTTTGAGAGCAGGGCCATTTCGATGTCCTTTCGCTGTTAATTAAATAAAACGTATTGTTATTCGCATTATAGAGAGCGGGTGGGCGGTTGCAACGAATGTGAGAATGATTTTCAATTTTGTTGACTTGGCTGGGGATAGTTAGAAATGTTTGCCAACTCTGCTCCTGCTGTAGCCTAATGGTGCCCCTTTCGTCAGGAGTCTGTAATGCTGAGTTACCTCCACGCGTTTCATGCCGGTAATTTTGCCGATGTTCACAAGCACGCTGCCTTAACGCTTGCGGTCAGGATGATGCAGGCCAAATCGTCTGCTATCGCCTGCTTCGATACTCATGCCGGTAGTGCCAGCTACGATCTTGCGGGAGATAGGGCGCTTAAAACCGGTGAAGCTGCTGCAGGGATCCAGAAGGTTTGGCCACTTCGAGCCAAGCTGCATTCCGACGACTGGCAGGCCGTCCTGGCTGGGTTGGCCTCGGGGGAGGGGAAGGACGGGCAATTGGCGAGCTATCCGGGGTCGCCGCGCTGGTTCCTCCGTTACCTGCGGGAGCAGGACACCCTGACCGCCTTCGAGTTGCACCCCGCCGAAGGCGAAACCCTGGGGCAGTGGGCTGCCGGGCATTCCCGGGTCAAGGTCTTTCAGGAGGATGGATTAAAGGGGTTGCTTCGCCATCTGCCGCCCAGGCAACCAAGGTTGCTGGTGCTGACGGACCCTTCATACGAGATCAAAAGCGACTATGAAGAAGTGGCGAACACCTTGGCGCGAGCGTGGCAGAAATGCCGTCATGGCGTGTATCTGATCTGGTATCCGATTCTGGCGGGTTTCCCCCACAAGCGATTAAAGGATGCGGTGTCTGATGGGCCCGTGCGCAAGGTGTTGTGCAGCGAAGTTGCACTCAACCGGGCCCCGCAACGCGGAATGTCCGGGTCCGGAGTGCTGGTGGTGAACCCGCCCTGGGGATTCGACACCCGGCTTGCGGAGATGATGGATACGGTTTCCGGTGATCGCTGTCTGGGCCTGTCATCGAACAGCAGCTGGCTGGTGCCTGAATAGCGCTATTGGGCGGTCGTATCCTTTGCTGGTATTGCGGACTCTGTTGTGCTGACCATTGTCAGGAGTTGGTCCAGGATGGCTGCTCCACGCTCACCAGCCATACGTATATAGGCCTTGCGGGCCGGTAGGCTGGCCTCACGGAAGCGGTCCCGCTCCTCCTCGGTCAATTCAACCACACGGATGCTGCTGTTTTCCTTGATGGTATCGAGACGGCTTGCATTGAGTTCAGCCTGTACCTCGTAAGCCAGCGGTGCGATCTCATCCATAGCATCTTCCAGCCAGAGTTTCTGGTCTTCGGGAAGGGCGTCAAACCACGACGTATTGGAAACCACGGAGGTGACAAACTGGGCAGGTCTGGCAAACGTCATCACACCCTGGACTTCGTAGAATCCCATCTCTTCAATGGCGAAAACAGGGTTGGCCTGCCCGTCAATGCGGCGTAACTGAAGGTCGCTGTAGACCTGCGAAAAAGGAACCTGGCTGGTTGTCGCGCCATAGGTTTTATAGGTCTCTTCAGCGATGTCCGACGTCATGGTGCGGATAGTGAGTCCGTCGAAGTCCGCGGGGCTCCGCAAGGGCTTGTTGGCGGTCCAGACCATCCAACCCTCAGGTACGAAACCATGAAGCTTGAGGCCCTGCTCCTCGTAAGGCTCGTGGAACAGTTGCTTCAAATCATCGCTGGCAAGGACGCCACGATTCACCTCTTCGTCATCAGACAACAGATAATGGAGGGTGAACACGCCCACCTCGGGAATAACGTTGGCCAGGTGGCCGGGGGAGGCGAAAGCGAGATGGACGGAGCCTTCCCGGGCGAGATCCGTCAGTTGGAGTGACGTGCCAATAGAGCCATAGGGAAAAACATCAACGAGGATGTTGCCATCAGAGATACGCTCGATACGGTCCTTGAATTCAAGGGCATAACGGTGTTGGACGCTGCCTTCAATTTCCTCAAGGGCAAAGCGCCAGGTAACGGGGTAGGATGGCTTCTCATCATTGTCACCGCTGGACACCGGTGCGGGGCTGTCTGAACATCCTGCCAGGACAAGCATAACCGTCAAGAGCAATGGGGTTAGCCCGCGGCAGAATCTTCGCATGGTTTGTCTCCATTGGTCTCTACAAAATCATGCCGACAAGATACCACAATCAACGTTGATTATGGCCATCGCGACCTCGTTTGCAGAATCAAAAAGGCCCTGCAATAGCAGGGCCTGAAGCAACCAATGTGGGGAAGCCGCTTACATCAGTGCATCAACGCGATTCCGAACCTGAGGTTCACTGTTGTAAGCGGTGGCGATGGAATTGTAGGTGGGGATATCCATGCCGGAATCCTCAATCACTGTGACCATTTCATCGTTGGCTTCCATCTGCAGTTCCTGGGCCTTTTTCTGGGAATCAGCCGCTTCGATTTTTTCCATGTATTCATCACGGATATTGTTGATACCTTCCTGGGCCTCAACGAACTGCTTCAGTTCCGCGTCGGTAAAGTTGGTTTTCTGGGTGCCGGCGGAGGCGGGATCACTGTATCCGCCATTGGGATTGGTGGCTTCTGGACTTTGCTGGTTTTCCTGTGCCAGTACGGGGCCTGCTGCCAGCAGTGCCAGGGATGCGGTCAGTGAAATGAGAAGTTTATTCATGGCGTTCTCCTTTTGCGTTGAAGGGACTGCACGGTGTCATCGAATGCAGTCTGACGTTGAAAGGAATGCGATTCCTCGAACGTTGGTGTTGCTTAATCAAGCTCTGTGCCAGCTTTTTATTTTTATGAAAAGCTAGAAAAAACAGTGATTTGGATATGTATGAGCGTTACCTATGCGTAATGTGCGTTGTGGCTAAATGTCACATGTGGCATACCTGTGTGACACTTTGTCGGAGCACGTTATGAAAACGCCTGTATCAAGAGCGCGGGACATGTTTCGCTCGCTGCGCCTGACCTTGGTGCTGAGCATGGTTGTACCGTTGATGGTATTCAGCGGCGTCGCCATTTATGTGGGGCTCGGTGCGGTCGAGCGTAATCTGAATGACCGTTTGCGGGAAGATCTGGAGCTTGTGGCCCGGGCGGTCAGTGGTCCATTGTCCCAGGCCATGTCCGATGGCGATGAAATTGTTCTGGGGGAGTCGCTGAAATCCATCTTCCGCATCGGCCGGGTGTTTGGTGCCTCAGTGTTTGATGAAGACGGGCAGCAGATCGCCAGCCTCGGTGTGGCGGACAGTGATGTTACGCGGAGCGACAGTGCCGAACGCGCGATAGCCAGTGGCAAGCTGGACGGAGCGTTTCGTAGGGTCGACGGGGTGTCAGTCTTCTCACAATTCACGCCGCTGGTTGCCCCGGACGGTCGAATTCAGGGGTTGCTTCAGGTAACCCGAAAGCGTAGCGATTTCCATGAGTTGGTGGCATCAAGCCGAATCTGGGCCGTCAGTATCTGGTCGGTGGTGTCGTTGATGGTCATTCTGGTGGTTGTTCTGGGGCACTATGGTGCCGTCGGTCGCCATGTCAGCCGGCTGTTGGAATTGATGGAGCGGATGGCCCCCGGCCGCTGGCAGATTGATGGACCTCCCGCGGGGCCGAGGGAGCTGAGACAGATCCACGAGGGGCTGCAAGACATGGGCGCCCGTATGGCGGTTGCGGAAAATGAAATCCGGGAGAGCGTTGAACGCGAGCGGGAACTGTCAGAGAAGCTGAAGTATCAGGAAAAGGTCGCCATGATCGGGCGGGTTGCCGGTGGCGTTGCCCATGAGCTGGGTGCGCCGCTGAATGTCATCCAGGGTCGCGCCAATATCCTTGGGCGGGGCGACCTGGCAGATAGCGACCGACGACACCTGAAGGATATCGAACATCAGGTCGAGCGGATGACATTGATTATCCAGCAGTTGCTCGATTGTTTTCGCCATGTGCCGGACTCCCGCCGGGAAACCGACCTGGCGGCGACGGCTCGCGATCTGACCGCGCGGGTATGCGACGAGCCCAAGTGCCATGGCGTTGAGATCTGTACCGATATTCCGGAGGCCAGCGCCGGCGTTCTGGCCGAGCCAACCCGTCTCGAAATGGCCTGCCTGAACCTGGTCCGCAACGCGTGCCAAGCGGCTCGCTCGCGGGTGATCGTGTCTGTTATTCCCCTCGACGGATACTGGGAGTTGCGGGTGGATGATGATGGCCCGGGTATCGATGATTCGCTGCGGGAGCGGATTTTCGAGCCTTTTTTCAGTACCCGTGCGGCGGGTGAGGGAACCGGTCTGGGGCTTGCGGTGGTCGGCAGTGTAATCAAGGAACATGGTGGTCGGATTGAGGTTGGCACGAACGCGAACGGCGGGTGCCGGATGTCAACGTTCTGGCCAGTGTATGAGAAACGAGTGGACTCGACGGAGGCCCATCATGAAAGCTAGGCCCGCTTTGATCATGCTGGTGGAAGACGACGCCAGTTTGCGGACGCTTCTGTCAGAGGAGCTTGAGGTGGATGGTTATGCGGTACGCAGTGCTGCAACCGTTGAGGAAGGCTGCAATGGGTTGCGGGAATGGCGCCCGGACCTGATTGTGTCGGACCTTCGATTGCCAGACGGCGACGGCCTGGCAATACTACGGAAGCTGCAGGCGGAAGGCCATTCGGTTCCCTTTATCATCATCACAGCCTTCGGCACGGTTGACCAGGCGGTAGAGGCGCTTAAGGCCGGTGCCGATGACTTCCTCACCAAACCACTGTCAACCGACCATCTTCGCTTGAAGATCAAGCGCCTGCTGGCCCATGCGGCGGTGACCAGTGAACTCGCACGTTACAAATCCCAGAGTGAAAGCGACAGTGCGCTGGGGCTGGTGGGCGAGAGCCGGGCGATGGAGCGTTTGAGGAACGAAATACGACAGGTGGCCCGTAGCCAGGCGGCCGTCCTGGTCAGTGGCGAGAGCGGCACCGGCAAGGAACTGGTCGCCAGGGCCATTCACGACGAGAGCGAGCGCCGGCAAGGACCGTTTATACCAGTCAATTGCGCGGGCATACCCCATGAGCTGATGGAAAGCGAGTTTTTCGGCCACGAAGCCGGTGCTTTTACCGGCGCAAAATCCGCCCGCAGGGGGCTGTTTGCCGAAGCGGATGGAGGCACGCTGCTGCTGGACGAAATTGGCGAGATGCCGCTCGCTCTTCAGGCGAAATTGTTGCGAGTGCTGCAGGAAGGCACGATTAAGCCGGTGGGTTCTGACCACGAAGAGGCCGTCAATGTGCGTGTTATTGCGGCTACCCATCAGGACCTGGTCAGGGCCGTGGAGCAGGGTGGCTTCCGCGAGGACCTTTACTATCGCCTGGAAACCCTGACCTTGATGGTGCCGCCATTAAGGGAGCGGGATGACGATGTGGATCTGCTTGCCATGCATTTCCTGCGGGATTCCGCCCGGCGTCATCAGCGCGGATTCCTGCAGCTGGGCGAAGTGGCTGCGCGAATGTTGGCGGATTACCCGTTTCCCGGCAATGTCCGGGAACTGGCCAGCGCGATTGAACGGGCCGTGACCTTTTGCGACGGTGATGTGGTGTTGCCGGAACATCTGCCGGCCCGTATCCGCAAGCGCCAGACAGAGTCTGCTGAGGGCCGGCCGGTGCTGCCATCAGGAAACCTGGCGGATTGGCCCACGTTGGAGCAGGTCCAGCAGGACTATGTTGTGCGTGTTATTGATGCGGTGGAAGGCAATAAACGCCGTGCGGCCCAGATACTCGGGGTAAACCGGCGTACGCTCTATCGCTGGCTTGATGCGGAAAAGGACACTGCTCATGACTAACCAGAAACAGGCAATGCTTTACGGCCTTGGAACGGTATTACTCTGGTCAACAGTGGCCACTGCGTTCAAGTTGTCATTGCGGGAATTGACCCCGGTCCAGATGCTGGTGGTCGCCTGTTCCGCGTCGGTAATAGTGATGGCGCTTATTCTGGTCGCACAACGACGGTGGCACCTGGTCTTTGAACTGTCGCGCCGCCAATATCTGCAGTCTTTCGGTATGGGGCTTGTCAATCCCTGCCTGTACTACTTCCTGCTGTTTGGTGCGTTCGACCGGCTGCCTGCCCAGGAGGCGCAACCCCTGAACTACACCTGGGCGCTGGTGCTGGCCTACCTGTCGGTGCCCTTCCTGGGACAGCGATTGCGGCGTGCCGATATCATCGCCGGATTGATTTGCTACAGCGGGGTCGTCGTTATCGCAACCCGTGGCGATGTGTTGTCGTTAACGTTCTCCGACCCTCTTGGTGTGGGCCTGGCCATCGGCAGCACCCTGGTCTGGGCGTCCTACTGGATTATCGCGACTCGGGATACCCGGGATCCGGTGGTCGGTCTGTTCCTGAATTTTCTCTGCGGACTTCCGGTGATCATGGTGATTTGCGGGGTGACGGATGGTTTCGATTTCAACCCCACAACAGGCCTGTTGGCGGCCACCTACGTGGGTGTGTTCGAAATGGGAATTGCCTTTGTGCTCTGGTCCTACGCCATGAAGAAGGCGGAAAATACCGCCAGGGTGAGTAACCTCATCTTTATCTCACCGTTCCTGTCGCTGGTGTTCATCTATTTCATTCTTGGCGAGATCATTCTGCCATCCACATACGTTGGCCTGGTGTTGATCGTTGCGGGGCTGTGGATTCAGCAACGTAAAACCCGGGAGACAATGGCGAGGGCTTCATCGGTATGAGCCAGTGGTTCATCTACATGGTACGGACCGCCAAAGGGGCTCTTTACACGGGGATCACAACCGATGTGGCGCGGCGCTTTGCCGAACACCAGGCCGGTGCACCAAAAGGGGCCCGTAGCCTGAGGGGCAAAGGGCCCCTTGAGCTTGCATTTTCCGCCGAGACGACAGACAGGGCGACGGCGTCGAAACTTGAGTGGCAGATCAAACAATGGCCGCGCAGGCAGAAGGAAGCGCTGATTCGTGGGGAGGTTGTCCTCCCGGTCAACTCGACAGATGCTGGCGTATAAACGTGCCAGCGGTTTGCAGGGCCTCGGTGGCGCGGTCCAGTTGCCCCGCGTGGACCTGGAAAACGTGCCAGAGACCGTTATAGATTTCCAGGCGTGTATCGACACTGTCACGGCTGGCCGCGTTCGCCAGGCGCCGGGCATCATTCAGCAGGATTTCCTGGCTGCCCACCTGTATCAGCAACGGCGGAAGGCCGGAAAGGTCGCCAAATACGGGTGAAACGAGAGGCTCGGACGGTGGTGTGTTGCCGCAGTACAGGCGCGCGGACTTGTCGATCCACGGCTTCTGTAGAACCGGCTCGCATTCAGGCGCGTAAAGGTGTTGGTGGGAAAGATCAGTCCAGGGCGACAGCACCATCAGCGACGAGGGCAAGGGCAGGCCTTTGTCGCGTAGGCGCATGGCCAGGGCTACGGCGAGTCCGCCGCCGGCTGAGTCGCCCGCGAGGCATAGGGTTGCAGGCGGATGCCCTTCGTCCAGCAAGGCGCGGTAAACCATTTCGGCATCGTCCAGTGCCGCGGGGAAGGGGTTCTCCGGTGCCAGTCGGTAGTCGGGAGTAACCACCATCGCGCCACTGAATTTCGACAGGTGGCCGGTTATTCCCTTGTGCGTTTTTGGCGAGCCTATGATGTAACCACCGCCATGGAAATACAGTATGACCCCGTGAGGGTTGTCGCTGTGACAGACTCGGGTGATCGAAAGCCCTTCTGCCTGGATGTCTTCAAACCGGGTGCCACGTGGCGGAATCGATGTCAGGTAGGCCTTGCTGATCAACCGGCGTTGCAGGGCAACGGGAATCGCTGGGTGCAGCAGGGGACGAACGAGTCGGTTCATGGTCTGGCGCAGGCCGGCTTCCAGGGCGGTTTGTATCATCGGCAACTCCGGGGTTGTGGTGTGCTAATCTAAGCACCAAGCTTAATGCAGACACACGGCTATTTTCATACCCATTCATGACAGGCGTTTAACTCTACGTGTACTGGAAAACAGATACCATAGAAATTCCGAACTGGGACAGGGCGTCGTTACTTGAGCGAATGTCGCCCTTCGAGCCTGAAAGCCAGGAACAACTCAGCGAGGATATGGTGGCCTACTGCCGGTTCTACGGCCTCGATCTCTGGGTAGAGCACCCGGAGGTCAGCTATCGCCAGGGTTATGTGATGGCGGACCGGCACCAGGTGATGGTCCACTATTTTCGCCTTCCGGATCAGTGCAAGCCCCGGGGCACGGTGTTTATCCTGCATGGCTACTTTGACCATGTAGGGCTATACAGCCAGTTGATCGACCGTTGCCTGGGTGCAGGCTTTGATGTGCTCGCCTATGATCAGCCCGGGCACGGGCTGTCCAGTGGTACACCAGCGGCGATTGGTAGTTTTCTCGAGTATCAGGCCGTGCTGACGGATGTCATGGCCAGTGTAAGGCGTCACGTGCGGGCGCCCTGGTATGCGGTCGGGCAGAGTACGGGCGGGGCTATCCTGATTGACTACCTGCTGACCAACCATCACGACCGGGAAACCTCGGATTTTCGTAGGGTGGTACTGCTGGCACCGTTGATCAGGCCGATGGGGTGGCTGGGTGCCAAAGTTCTGCACAGCCTGGTAAAGCCTTTTATATCGCGATGGCGACGGGCGTTTGGGGCCAACAGTGGAAACTCGCGTTTCCTGAAGTTCCTCAGGGACTACGATCCGCTCCAGGCCAGGGCCGTACATGTGGACTGGGTTTCTGCATTACGGCAGTGGGTACCGCATATTGAGTCCGCCCGCCCGGTGGATTTTCCGATTACCGTGGTGCAGGGGGAAAAGGACCTGACTGTAGACTGGCAGCACAATCTGCGGATTATCCGCAATAAATTTTCCTCCGTGGAGGAACTCCGGATACCGGATGGGCGTCATCATCTAGTAAACGAAGCCCAGGATTTACAGGCAACCGTATTCAATACCATTGTGGATACGTTTGAAAACGACCATGACGGGTCTCTGTCTGAGGCCAGTTAAGGAAAGCCAATGGCGGCACCATGCCGCGAACAGTCATACCTTGGAAAGACTTTGGAGAATGCCGTGAAGAAAACGATTGTAGCTTTTGCCGTCGCCACCGTGGGTCTTGGCGGCTGTATGACATACGATCCTTACACCGGTGAGGAAAAAACCTCTAGCGCCACGAAAGGCAGCATTATCGGGGCCATTGGTGGTGCCGCCGTCGGCGCTGCAACCTCCAGCAGCAGTGACCGTGGCAAAGGCGCACTGATTGGTGCCGCATCCGGTGCGGCCATTGGTGGTGGTATCGGTTATTACATGGATAAGCAGGAAGCGCAGTTGCGCCGCAAACTCGAGGGTTCCGGTGTTCGCGTTGTACGCAATGGTGACGAAATTGAACTGGTCATGCCGGGCAACATTACCTTCGACGTCAACCAGTCCTCCATCAAGCCGTCGTTCAGCAACACGCTGGAATCCGTGGCGCTGGTACTGAAGGAATTCGACAAGACCATTATTCAGATCGAAGGCCATACCGATAGCACTGGCTCGCGGGATTACAACCAGTTGTTGAGTGAGCGCCGCGCTGGGTCAGTCAGGGATTTCCTTTTGAATCAGGGTATCGCACCCAAGAGGACCCGTGCGACAGGTTATGGCCCGCGCTACCCGATTGCCTCCAACGACACTGAAAGCGGACGTGAACAGAATCGTCGCGTCGAGCTGACACTGGTTCCCATGCAGTAACATCAGCCCAGGCTGAATCAGCGACTCCGGATCATGCCCGCGTCCGGAGCCGCTTCCCTCCCTTTTTGCTCCTTCCCCATTCTGCCATCAGCTTCAATCGTCAACATCGGCCTTTGTGCATTAAAGGTTGTTTAAGAGAGCCGAATTGGCCTCATCTGACCTGAATCGCCCTTCAATGCATGGAACGGTGAAGGGGAATGTCCCGTGGTGGAACATAAGGCTCTATGTTGTCCGTTCCCGGTGAGCCTCAATCATGGAAAATGAGCAAATGGGAGATCTGCTTTGACAACAACGATCACAAAAACAATTGGTTTTACCCTCAGTGTTCTCTTGGCCGCCCCGGCCTTCGCAGAACTGTCGGATGGTGTCGGCCTGACGGGCACTTCGGAAGCCTCCGAATCCGCGCTTCAGCCGGGAGATCGCATACCGGGGCGCTATATCCTCACACTGGCCCCGTCGATTCCTGACATGCTGGGGCTTGCCGACCTGCAGGCAAGCGTCGAATCGCTTCTGGTGGCCGTAGGTGGTGGTGATATTCTGCATGTATACCGAACTGCGATGACCGGTGCGGCGGTCACGATGACAGAGCCGCAGGCAGCACTGTTGTCATCCTTGCCTGGCGTGCTGGCAGTTGAGCCCGACCAGGTTGTTGCCGCAAATGCGGTGACGCAGGGTGATGCCACCTGGGGGCTGGACAGGATCGATCAGCCGGTGCTCCCCCTGGATGAGCAATATAGCTACCTGTCCTCTGCCGGTAACGGAGTCAGTGTCTATATCATCGACACGGGTCTGCGGGATAGCCACGATGAGTTTGCCGGACGGGTGATTGAAGGCCGTAACTTTGCGGTGAACGACACCGGCTTGCTGGGATTGGGTGGTTTGCCGTTGATTGGCCCGATCGTCAACATTGGTGGCGAGACTGACCCGGAAGACACCACAGACTGCAATGGTCACGGGACCCATGTCGCCAGTACCGCAACTGGCACCGTCTATGGCGTTGCCAAGAACGCATCCATCTCGGCCGTGCGGGTGTTGGATTGCTCTGGTGCCGGTTCTAACGCGGATGTGATCGCAGGTGTTGACTGGGTGGCTGAGAACCATCAGGCGCCGGCCGTTGCCAATATGTCCCTTGGTGGAGGAAATTCAGACGCTCTGGACGATGCCGTGCGTGGTGCGATAGAGCAGGGAGTGACGTTCGTGGTGGCCGCCGGTAACAGCGATGCTGACGCCTGTTCCGGCTCTCCAAATCGGGTTGCATCAGCGGTAACCGTAGGAAGCACTACCCGCGAGGATCAACGATCGTCGTTTTCCAACCACGGAGAATGTCTGGACCTGTTTGCCCCGGGGTCTGACATCACCGCGGCCTGGTACCAGGAGGACGATGAAGTAAACACCATCAGCGGGACCTCTATGGCATCGCCACACGTAGCGGGCAGCGTTGCCCTGATCCTGGGGGCTGAACCCGGTCTGTCACCGGCATCGGTCAGCACCAGGCTGGACGAGCTGGCGACCAGAAATGTACTTGGGAGTATTGAAGAGGGCTCTCCCAATCGTCTGCTAAGAGTGCCGCAGTAATGCTTGAGGGCCGGAACGATCCCGTTCCGGCCATTTATCGTTGTGCGCCAGGCATGGCGCGTAGCGCCTTGACGGGCGCTGTTCCGGTACAGGTGGTGCTGGCCGGATGACTTGGGGGTGCAAGTCCCCTGTGGACCCGGCAAGGGGAACCACTAGCCGG